>WBZV01000016.1_pt1 | contig 144120 bp, 130 predicted proteins | sample 5204221 | NCBI WGS metagenome assembly WBZV01 (sample SAMN12344360, study PRJNA552823) | activated sludge metagenome | biome: Activated sludge suspended growth; feature: Nitrification reactor; material: Wastewater; isolation source: activated sludge from nitrification reactor of wastewater... | reverse complement strand
CGATAGCCTGGGAGACAAAACACCTATCGAATTTTTACATAGCAGAATCTAATGAAAAAAATCTACTTTTACTCTGTAGGAAAAAAGGGGGACTTACATTACTAATCGGTTTTCAGATATCGGGGCCATTTGATGAATCCACCTGTGACTAAATAAGGTATTCGGACCACTTGCTGATGCTCGGTTGAGTTCAATTGTGTCTCTAATGAATCCTGAATCATAAATTTTAAACAATACAATTTTTTCAGCAAATGATATAGCATTATTAAAGCTAATACAAATATTATTTAAATTCCTATGTTTAAATATTTTAGTATGATAAAATACATTTAAGGGACCCAAAATAGTTATACTATCAATGATTCGTAACTGCCTGGAAAGAAGATTTATTGAAAATGTATAAAATTTATAATTTCTATCAAGGTGCGTCATTCCAAGCATAATTAAGTAGCCATCTTTGATTAGTATTGGACTTACAGGTAATAAATGGTCTACCAAAACTCCCGATAATTCAATGTTCTCCATTTGCCAATCCTTCTTTGAACTGAAGGTACCAATACTTGAAATAGAACTCAAGAACACTCCACCATCAAGAAACTGGCTTCGATAGTAATAATTATCAAAGCTGTCTAACTTCACTTCCAATAATGGATTTTGGCACAGACCAAGCCAAGGAAAAAGAATAATAAATATTAAATAATTTACTCCTTTCATATTTTTATTTTAATAGAGCGGCGCACATAATATTGCGCGCCGCTATCAACAATATATTTACTCGTTGTTATCATATACAGGTATTCCTACCTTATAATAAAAATACCAATAATAATTATTATGTGGAAATCCAGGGTGGTAATTGTAGCTGGCAACATTAAATCCAATTCTCATGTAGGCCTGTGGTAAATAATTATCTTCAATTTCCTCAAGCATGTCGAGATAGTCTTGCTGATCTTGGGCAGATAGACACCATGGTTCGCTATTTTCACAATCTCCTCTATAATGCCAGAATTCAGTATCGGTAATTTCAATTAATCCTCCTGCCCAATCATCGAATACATCATCAATACAATCGCCAATGACTCCAAACTCTTTTATGTTTTTGAAATACAGCAAATTATTGGGTTGGGCTATATTCATAAATGCTCTTGCAACACGACCGCATCCTCCACCTCCTAAATCTGTGGACCCATCACACCAATTACCAGGGACTATAGTGCCTATTGTTTCTTAAGCCACCATTTGGTCGGATCGAATCTTGAAAACCAAACGAAAGTTCACTTGTTACATTTGACATCAACTCAACCAAATTAGTTCTAGTATTTAAATCAATCACCCGGGGATCTGCCCCGTCCTCGATAATTTCTTGGATCATACTATCTATGCGGGTTTGTTCAATTGTAGATATCGTCCCATTTGAATGCGTAAAACTGAAGGTATCCACTTGTGGAATGGAGACTATTCCAGGATTCGTCACATACGTTGCATTTAAGTCCTCTTCAAAATCTTCCACACTTAATGTCTGTGCCAAATTGTTTATCCTGGACTTCATTGTACTCTTTTTACCAGGCTCTTGTTTCCATTCGTTTTTTTCACAGGAGACAATCAATAAAAATGAAAGGAATGCAAATAATACAAAATTTGAAGTTCTCATCTTAAAATAATTTAAATCTCACGCCTTGACTTCCCGTTCAGGCTTGGGCATACTTGTTTTTCTTGGGTGGATCGTTCTGTTTTTATCCACATTTGAAAAATGGCCAGATTCAAATTACCTGCAAGTCTATTATATTACAGTGCAAAAATATTACACTGCATAAATTTTTTTACATGTCATAATAATATGTTTTGCGGTTGGGATCATACTTAATGTCTTTGCCCATTTGTCTCAGGTTCTCTATCAGGTTGAATACCGTTCGCCTGGATACTCCCAATCGCTCTGCCAATTGATCGGGTGTGCCAGTTGCCTTTAGACGGATGAGCTGCTCGAGGCGTTCGATTCGATGGAAGTTGCTGATAAAGCTCATAAATTTTGGGGTTTAGATTTTTTACAGCATATTTAAATTGGATGTATCTGATGAAATATAATAACTCTTTCATTTAAAGACAATCAGCCTTTAATAACATTAAATTCAACGGCATATCCCGGTTTATAAGTATTCCACCTGCTGCCTCGGGTTCCCTTAATGAACTTCCTTTTCAAGCGGAACAATTTATATCCGGGTGTTACTGATCGGGCGGTAGTTCAGGTTTAATACTCATAGCCGTGGTTTTTGGTTTACAATATTTCTTATTCATAAAAAAAATTCAGGCAAACATATTTTCAGTTGTTGTATTCCGATTAGGAATAAGGATATATTGAAATCTATAAATTGATACAATATTGTGATTTGCAGCGTGGCTGTAGGAAAACTACTCAGCCAAAATCATCTCAGTCATTTGCATTTCATCTTTTCCTGTGAAGAAAAGGTTTAGGATAGTATGGTCTAAATTTATGAGTATTAAAAAGTCGAAAACAATCTGCTCAATGGGCTTTATCCACTTGTACTTGTATTCCCAATTCCGACAACTGTTTGGCATCAACCTCCGATGGCGCATCAATCATGGTGTCCCGTCCCATATTATTTTTTGGAAATGCGATGTAATCCCGAATAGAGGTGGATCCATCCATGATGCAACACAAACGATCCAGGCCAAAAGCTATTCCACCATGCGGCGGAGCACCAAATTCAAAAGCGCCCAGGAGAAATCCAAACTGCTTTTCTGCTTCTTCTTTAGAAAATCCTAGGATTTCAAAATTACGTGCCTGCAAAATGCGATCATGAATTCTAATGGAACCTCCACCCACTTCAGCGCCATTGATGACCATATCGTAAGCAGCAGCATGAATGGATTCCAGCACTTCGCGTTGATCACTGAATATTTTATCTTTTTCGTCCGGAAGCGGGCTGGTAAATGGATGATGCATAGCAAAAAATCGTTGCGAATCTTCATCCCATTCCAACAGTGGAAAATCCACTACCCACAATGGTTTATACACTCCCTCGGGTATGCGGTCCAATCGGCGTGCAACCTCCAAACGCAATTCACCCAACTGCTTCAAGGTAGTGGCCCGATCTCCCAGTAAAATAAAAAGGGTGTCTCCTGTTTTTGCCCCTAATTTATCTTTGATAACTAACAACTGTTCGTCTGTATAAAATTTTCCAATGGTCGACTTGATCCCTTCACTACCAAATTTGACGTAGATCAATCCTTTTGCGCCTATTTGTGGACGCTTCACCCAATCCGTCAAGGCATTCAATTCCTTATTGCTGAAATACTGTTCACTATTCTGAGCTATAAATCCTTTGATGCAAGCAGCATCATCGATCAGTCCAAAACCATTTCCCTTCATCTCACTCAAATCATGAAACTTCATATCGAATCGCAAATCCGGTTTGTCGGAACCATACAACTCCATGGCTTCTTCGTACTTCATACGTGGTACATTCCCCAATTCAACGTTTAGGCACTGCTTGAAAACATGTTGAATCATCGCTTCAAACATATTGAGTACATCCTCCTGCTGGACAAAAGCCATTTCACAATCTATTTGTGTAAATTCAGGTTGTCGATCCGCCCGCAAATCTTCATCGCGAAAACAACGAACAATTTGAAAATATTTATCCATCCCGCCTACCATCAAAATTTGCTTGAAGGTTTGGGGTGATTGAGGCAAAGCATAAAATTGACCGGGATTCATCCGGCTGGGTACAATGAAATCTCGTGCTCCCTCTGGGGTAGATTTGATGAGGTAGGGTGTCTCTATCTCCAAAAACCCCTGACCGCTGAGAAACTTTCTCACTTCCAGGGTCAACTGATGCCGGAAAATGATTTTTTCTTTAACCGGATTGCGTCGTATGTCCAGATATCGGTAATTCATCCTCAGTTCATCACCACCGTCGCTGAGGTCTTCTATGGTAAAAGGCGGCACTTTTGAAGCATTGAGCAATTGCAATGAGCGGACTTGGATCTCAATATCACCGGTTGGCCGGTTTGGATTTTTACTCGAACGCTCCCGCACGATGCCTGTCGCCTGTATGACATATTCACGCCCAAATTGCCGCGCAGCTTCACATAAAGCCGCGTCCGTTTCCATGTTGAAGGCCAGTTGTGTGATGCCATAACGGTCCCTCAGATCAATAAAGCTCATGCCTCCCAGGTTTCTCAAACTTTGCACCCAGCCAGCCAGGCTTACTTCATTGCCTACATGATGAATTCTCAATTCTCCACAGTGATGCGTTCTGTACATATTTTGCTTTTATGCCGCAAAGATAATCCAGAGCCTGTTTTGAACTGGGTAAATTCATTCCATTTTGAAGCCATTGACAAATTCTTTTTCCTTTCTTTTCTGGTGTGCAATTTGACTATTTTAAACTAACATCCGTTAGTATTATTCAATAGGCTTTTGCATAAGTTTGTTCGAACAATTATTTCATTCATTATACTCAAGCCTGCAAACAAATCCCGCAACGGATCAAAAAATGATGTTGAGACCCATTGAAATTAATAGGTTGCGTTTTTCAATCAATGGACTCCAGTATTCGATAATTCGGGCTTGTCAAATTCCAATACGCACTCTTTCTTTGACCGAGCAAATTGTATTTGCACTAAACGATTAACACCCTAATTCTAACACATGTTAGTGAAGTCTTATTCTGCTGCCGTCCATGGCGTAGACGCTTGTCCTATCACGGTGGAAGTAAATCCAGGAGGTGCCATTACACCTGGGAAAAACAATTTTTTCATGGTGGGTTTGCCAGACAATGCAATACGCGAAGGAGCTCAACGGATTGAATCTGCTATAAAAAACTCAGGTTATCAATATCCGCGTTTGAAATTGGTCGTGAACCTCGCTCCTGCAGACATTCGAAAAGAAGGTTCTGCTTATGACCTTCCCGTAGCTTTAGGCATCATGGCAGCTACCGGTCAGGAAGAATTTCCTTCCATGGATCAGTACCTCGTTTTGGGAGAACTCAGCCTGGATGGCGGCGTAAGACCAGTCAAAGGAATACTTCCAGTTGCCATTTTGGCATACCGGAACAAATTCAAAGGGATCATAATTCCCAAAGACAATGCCAGGGAAGCATCAATTGTGGACCAATTGGAAATCATAGCCGTTAATCATCTACGTGAAGCTTCTGATTTTTTGTGTGGAAAATGTAAGCTGGAGCCTTATCGTGAACCCTTTATACCCCTTTCTGAACAAACTTCAAGCCATCCGGAAGACGATTTTAAAGACGTTATGGGTCAGGAAAACATCAAACGTGCCATGGAAATTGCTGCCGCAGGTGGCCATAATCTAATCTTAATTGGTCCTCCCGGTGCAGGTAAAACCATGCTGGCCAAAAGACTTCCCGGCATTCTTCCTCCCATTGGAATGGAGGAAGCCCTGGAAACAACAAAAATTCATTCCGTTGCAGGTATTCTTCCCGCCAACAGTGGATTAATAAAAACCAGGCCGTTTCGTTCACCTCATCATACCATCAGCGATGTCGCTCTGGTGGGTGGTGGATCAAATCCTATGCCCGGCGAAATATCTCTTGCTCATAATGGGGTATTGTTTCTCGATGAGCTTCCTGAATTTAAACGGGCGGTTTTGGAAGTACTGCGTCAACCGATGGAAGAACGAAAGGTAACCATCTCCAGAGCTAAACATTCGTTGGATTATCCAGCCAGTTTTATGCTGGTGGCCAGCATGAATCCTTGTCCTTGCGGATACTACAATCACCCTGAAAAAGAATGTGTGTGTGGGCCGGGTGTTGTAAAAAAATACCTGTCCCGCATCAGCGGACCCTTATTGGATCGGATCGATTTACATGTTGAAGTAACACCCGTTAGTTCAGAACAACTTCTACAAAGGCAGGTAAAACAGGAAAATTCAAATGCCATTCGCATGCGCGTACTTTCGGCAAGGGCCAGGCAACAAACTCGTTTTTCTTCTCTATCAAATCTCCATTTTAATGCTCAAATTCCTTCTGGCATCGTCCATGAAATTTGTGTCATCAGTCCAGAGGGCACCGCTCTTTTAAAAAATGCCATGAACCGTTTGCAACTGTCTGCAAGAGCATATGACCGGATTCTAAAAGTATCCAGAACCATTGCTGACCTACAGGACTGTGAGGATATCCGGACGGAACATCTGGCAGAAGCCATCCATTTCAGAAGCCTGGACCGGGAAGGATGGGCCGGATAATGGGCCGATATCCCTGCTCAAACAATACATATATTGAAAAAATTCATTTGTAAAACATTCACAGATTTTTCCTTAAGGCAAAATTATCTTTGCCATATGGATATGAAGTCATTGGTTTTATTCAATAGCCTAAGTGGGGAAAAGGAATCATTTAAGCCTTTGATTGAAGGCAGAATTGGGTTATACGTTTGCGGTCCCACCGTTTACAATGATGTCCACCTTGGAAACTGCCGTACGTTCGTATCCTTTGACACCATTTTCCGCTACTTAATACACCTGGGGTATAAGGTGCGTTACGTACGCAACATTACTGACGTTGGACATTTATTGGATGATGGGGAAGACCGGATGATGAAAGGTGCTCGCCTGGAACAACTTCAACCCATGGAAATTGCTCAGAAATATTCCAATGGGTTTCACCAAATGATGCAGGTCTTCAATACGCTGCCTCCAAGCATCGAACCTCGCGCTACCGGACACATCATCGAACAAATTGAAATGGTCGAAGCCATTTTGGAAAGGGGATTTGCTTACGAACGCAATGGTTCGGTTTATTTCGACACCATAAAATTTATTGAGGCAAAAAATCCTTACGGTCAGCTGTCAGGAAGAATTATCGAAGATCTGTTGTCAGAATCTCGCGACAATTTGAAAAACCAGGACGAGAAAAAGCATCCTTCTGATTTTGCTTTATGGATCAAAGCCAGCGACGAACACATCATGCGCTGGAATTCTCCTTGGTCTGTTGGATTTCCTGGCTGGCATTTGGAATGCTCTGCAATGAGTACCAAATACCTGGGCGAGCATTTTGATATTCATGGCGGCGGCAACGACTTGAAGTTTCCTCATCACGAAAATGAAATTGCACAAAATGTGGGCGCCTGCGGCTGCTCTCCTGCCAATTACTGGCTTCATACCAATATGCTGTTGTTGAATGGTCGTAAAATGTCGAAAAGTGAAGGGAATACCATTTCACCAGCCGAACTCTTTACAGGCAACAGCACCCATATCACCCGGGCATATTCACCAATGGTGGTACGCTTTTTCTTTATGCAGGCTCATTATCGAAGCACACTCGACATCACTGATGAAGCACTTCAAGCTGCTGACAAGGCTTATCGCCGACTCATGGAGTCTATGCGGATTTTATCCCAATGGAAGGATCCTTTTTCTGCTTCAAAGGGATCTAAAGATGATGAAGTAAAAGCCGCAATGGCCCAATGCTATGATGACATGAACGATGATTTTAATGTTCCCAAGTCGCTGGCGAGTATATTTGAACTTACAGGAATCATCAATTCCATAAAAGATGGGCATCTTCCCAACGACTCTATTTCTGCTTTATGTTGGTCTGAATTGAAAACACACCTGCAACATTTCGTGTTTGATATTTATGGTCTTCAGGATGAAAACACCTCCAGTCAATCTGGAACAGTTGACAACCTGATGCATCTGATCATTACTTTAAGGAATGACGCACGCACACGTAAGGATTTCCCAATGTCAGATAAAATCAGGGATGGTTTAAAGAATGCCGGCATCCAACTAAAAGATGGTAAAGAAGAAACCGAATGGACCTATCTATAACGAACAAGTGTTAGTCATGTACCAAAAATTTTCAATCGCGGTCTTCAGTTTGCTAATGTTCACATTGGCCTGTAAACAAGATTCCAAATCTGTTGACAAAAAGGATCAGCCTGTGGAATCCATTCAATACCCTAAATTCAGCAAAGACAGCGCTTACAAATTTGTCAAAAATCAAATCGACTTCAGTCCCAGAATTCCAAATACTCCAGCTCATGTTAAATGTGCTGCTTGGTTTGCTGAAACCTTTCGACGCTTTGGCGCAGAAGTCATCGAACAAAAGTTTCAGGTTCGGGCTTTTGATGGAACTCTTTTGAATGGAAACAACATCATTGCACAGTACAATGTACAAGCTAAACGAAGAATATTATTGGCCGCCCATTGGGACACCAGGCCTTGGGCCGATTCTGAACCTGATGCCGCCAACAAGAAAAAACAGTTCGATAGTGCAGATGATGGCCCTTCTGGCGTTGGTGTCTTGCTTGAATTAGCGCGTCTCCTTCAGGAACAACCGCTAAAAAATATTGGTGTGGATATTGTCTTATTTGATCTGGAAGATTATGGGACTGAAGGGAATGACAAATCCTGGGGCCTTGGTTCGCAATATTGGTCAGCAAACCTTCACTACAAACATTCCAAAGCAGAATATGGCATCCTTCTGGATATGGTTGGTGGATCCAATCCTGGATTTTATACAGAAGACTTCTCGGTGTATTATGCCCGCGAGATTGTAGAAAAGGTCTGGAATCTTGCCGATGCAATGGGATATGCTGCCTATTTCCCTAAAACTAGCGGCGGTGGAACCATCGATGACCATTACTTCGTCAACACCATAGCGAAAATTAAAATGATCGATATCATCAACAGACCCGATGGTAAGCGTTTTCCTCATTATCACCATACCTTAAAGGATAATATGAATGTCATCGATCCGAATACACTCAATATGGTGGGGCGGTTAATGGTTAAATTGATCTACCAGGAAGAAGCCGGTGTCTTTTAAGTTTGCCTTTTCCACATTCTCCTTCAAATTACATTTCCGGTTTTAGAATACTCAAAATACATTATTGCGAATTGTCTATTTTCGCTACTTAAATGTATTTTATATGAAACGTACTTGCAGGATTTATACTTTTCTTTCCCCATTTATTTTTTTAATGCACTCTTTGTGTTCACAGGAATGGACCGTACTGCACCAATTTAGTCCTGCACAAACTCTACAAAAGATTGAATTTCTTAATAAAGATTTTGGAATCACTGTGGGTAGCTTATACAATGGTTCTACAAAAAATATTCACATCACCCGCGATGGAGGTAAATCATGGACGGATGTAAGTTCAGGATATACCTCCATGCGATTCATGGATATCGCTATCCTCAATGATTCTGTCATCTATATGAGTGGAAATGATGGGATTATCATTCGTTCAACGGATGGGGGACTGAATTGGAAAACGCTCACGACAAATGTTACGGAGCAAATTTGGGGTATCTATTTTACTAGTGCCAAAATCGGTTATGCCGTGGGATCTAATGGTTTGATCATGCGGACTCTGAATGGCGGCAATGACTGGGAAATCAAACCCAGCGGAACCAACCATTTATTTTATAAAGTGACCGTGACCTCCTCAGGCATTTGTTTTGCAAGTGGTTCTAATATCTTATTGCGTTCAACAGATAGTGGAGATTCCTGGCATACTGTCGATTTTTTTCCATTTGAACCTCCTGCCGACTGGATTCGGAGTATTCAATTTGTCAATGATCAAACGGGATTTGCTTGTGCCGATATAGGAAGAATTTATAAAACGACCGATGGTGGTGAAACCTGGCGAAGGTTGGAGTCCAATACACAGGAGGCTCTCTTTGATTTGGATTTTATCAATGAAAACCAGGGTATGGTTTGCGGATTCAACGGGACCATATTAAAAACAGAAGATGGTGGTGAAAGCTGGATGCAAATGATCAGCCCACTGGGCAGTGAAAATTTATATTCCATTGATCTGACAGATGCACAAACGGGATATATCTGTTCGCATTTCGGCAATGTCCTAAAACTAACGCCTGTTAGTAGTGTACAGGAAAAGGCAATTGACCTCCAAGTAATGACCATATTTCCCAATCCTTGTACTCAAACCATTCATTGGAATTTGCCATTAACTTCCATGGAGGGCAATGCCCGGTGTCAAATATTTAATAGCGCAAGTGAACGGGTACTGTACGAAGAACATGTTGAAACAATAAATGCTCTCGGTATTTCCCATCTTGCGGTGGGATTATACTGCCTGGTGCTTTCTACTGAACGGCATGGCGTATTTCAGGCCAGTTTTTTTAAGCAATAAACGCTAATGGGTGTATCACGATATGAAACTTCAAAAAATTTCTGTCCCTCTTTAAACTCAAATGGTCCGCAATCTTGGATATGCTTTAGACTAACGCTTTACCTTTTGTTTGATGATTCCACCCGAGACTTCTTTGATACTGGTAATGTATAAAAAAGCTTTAGGGTCAATTTGGTGGACTGCATTTTGAATCCGATGAATTTCCAAACGGGTAACAATCGAGACCACAATATGACAATCGTGTCTGATGTCAAAACTCCCCGGCAAATATCCGCGTTCTCCTTTGTACACAGAAATGGCCTTGTTGAAGTCATTCACAATCATGGATTTGATCTCATCCTCTTTTGAGGAGATAATAGTAAGTGCGGTATATTCCTCAAATCCATCGACGACATAATCTACTGTCTTCATCGCGGTAAAGTAGGTAAGAATTGAATACATACCCGCCTCCAGGCCGAAGCTTGCTGCTGCGACTAGAATAATGGCCGAATTAAACACCATGACCCATTCACTGGTGGAAAATCCGAATTTTTTATTGGTGTAATCTGCCAACACTTCCATGCCATCAATTACGCCTCCCGCTTTAATGACCAAACCCAGTCCTAATCCAATAAAAAATCCACCAAAAATGGCGATGAGCACTTTGTCTTGGGTAATGGCCGGTATTTCGATGATTTCGATCATGACGATCAATAATAAAATAGCCATCATGGTTTGTAGAGCAAACGTTCTTCCAATTTTCTTGTATCCAATGTAAACAAAAGGAAGGTTGATAAAAAATAAACTGATTCCCAGGTGCACATGAAACAATTCGTGTAAAAGAATGGACAATCCTGTCACCCCACCATCCAAAAAGCGGTTCGGGATCATAAATCCTTTAAAGGCAATGGTCGCGAAGCTCACTCCCAACACGGTCATTATTACAGAATACGGAGAAAAAATTTTTCTCCAGTCAATGATTTCTCTTTGAAAACTTGAATGCATGGCCAGGCAATGATAGTGAATTTGAAGCAAACGAAGTACTCAATACAAATCCTATTTTACCACAACAGCTCATCCAAAGCCCTTAAGTTGAACAGGCTATTTTCCTGCCAATTTGCTGTAAGGAATTGTTTTCCCCTCTTTGTTGGGAGGGAAAATCACCAGCTTTAAATCGCTTTGATTTTACTTTTCCAAAATCTTGTGATAACTTCACTTTCTTAAGCTAAATCATGTCAGAAATCTTTGGCTTTGATGCTTTTTCACCCAGGGAAATTGCCGATCGCATCGAACAAATTGGGGTGAGCAAAGCAAGGTTACCCTTTCGTTCTCTTTTTATGCTAGGTGCACTTGCCGGAGGATTCATCGCTTTGGGTGCAATGTTCTATACCATCATTGTTTCAGATCCTTCCATGTCCTTTGGTCTAAAGCGGCTATTCGGTGGTTTGGTTTTCTCCTTGGGCCTGGTCATGGTGGTAATCGCCGGTGCTGAGTTGTTTACAGGAAATAATCTTTTGGTAATGGCCTGGGCTGACGGAAAAATCAGTTCTAAAGAGGTCCTGCGAAATTGGATTATTGTCTTTCTTTCAAATTTTTTGGGTGCCGTTTTCGTTGCTGTTTTAGTGTTGCTTTCAAAGCATCCCGATATGAATCAACAATCCATTGCTCAACAATATTTAAAAATTGGAGAGGTAAAATGCAGCCTGCCACCATTTCAGGCTTTTTTCAGTGGTGTGCTCTGCAATGTACTGGTTTGCCTTGCCGTTTGGATGGCCCAGGCTGGACGTTCAGTAATGGATAAATTTATTGTTGTTGTCTTTCCGATTTCTGCATTTGTGGCCGCAGGGTTTGAGCATTGCATTGCCAATATGTATTTTATCCCGATGGCAATCTTTCTCAAAACAGATTTATCACTTACTGGTAGTTTTGAATTAATCAACTGGTATGGCCTTTTTTATAACCTTCTTCCGGTGGTTTTAGGCAATTTGATCGGGGGTAGCGTATTGGTAGCTTTTGTCTATTATATCATTTATAAAAAGAAACTGCCCACGGAAAATTAATCCCTTTAACTAACATCCGTTATTCATAATTTTTGGACATGGACCTTTTCAAAGAAATCGAAAAATTAAAACGCGAAAATGTCATTGATGCCGAAACGGCAGAACGAATTTCAAAATACTATGAATCAAAAGAGGACAATCAGCCTTCGCGTCTCGTATTATTGTTTGGCGTATTGGGTGCAATTTTATCCGGCCTTGGCCTTCTATTGATCGTGGCTCACAACTGGGACATGCTTTCAAAATGGACAAAAACTTCCATTGCATTTGCCATTTTAGCTTCAGCCCATCTTTTAGGAATTTATGTTTTATTAAAGAAAAATGAATACCTCAGTTGGAAAGAAAGCGCGTCCTCATTTCTATCTCTTGCGTTGGCTTCCACCATTTCATTAATCGCACAGATTTACCATATCTCTGGGCCGTTTGATGAATTTCTTCTTTACTTGTCATTGATGTGCTTCCCACTGGTTTATTTGTTTTCCTCCAACGCTACTACTTTACTTTATTTATTTGCCATTACCTTGTACATGCTGGAAAATAATTTTGGAAGACTGGACCCTTCCCAGAAAGTGATGATTTACCTGATGCTGGTAGCTCTGGTAATACCACATTATATCCGGGCATGCAATAAAAATCAAACTTATTTATTGTCCTCACTCCATTGGGCATTTCCATTTTCTCTTTTGCTTTGCCCTGCTGTATTGGGCCATCATTACGGTGATTTTACGTTTATCAGCTATTTCTCCATGCTAAGTATTTTTATTGGAATCGCTGGCTTGGATTATTTTGAAAACCGGAAACCCTTTACCAATGGCTATTTACTACTTGGTGTTTCGGGAACGATCTTATTGCTTTGGATATTAAGTTTTGATGGCTTTTGGAGTACCTTAAAACATGATTTGGCGCATTGGTCAAAGGGCCTGTCAAGTCCAGAATTTCTCCTTTCTCTGTTGTTGAACGCAATCGCTTTAATCTTGATGATTGTCCAATATCAAAAGAAAAACTTATCCATATGGTGGCCTCTTCAAGGGACCTTCATTTTATTCAATATCATCTTTTGGATCGGTTTGTACGGTCAGATGGCTGTCTTGCTGATGAATGCCCTTGCTTTATTTCTGGGCATTGTCATCATTCGAACAGGAATTCAGAAAAAAGACCTTACCATTTTAAACGTAGGTTTAATCCTATTATCCGGTCTGGCCATTTGCAGATTTTTTGACAGTGATCTTAGCTATATCGTGAGAGGTTTACTCTTTTTGTGTATTGGCATAGGATTTTTCTTAATTAACTACCGCATGCTTAAACATAAATCAAAAGATGAAAAATAAAATCTGGATTCTTCTGGTTTTCTCACTGCTTATCTTTGTCCAATGGATGTTTCCCATTCAAATGATATTGCGTCAAGAGAACATTCTAACTTCTGGAACAGAATATAAATTTCGCATTGCACCTTCATATCAGGATGCTGGCCTGGGTGGAAAATTTTTGAACCTGCAATTTATTGACTTACAAAATTTTTCTACTTCCGATACGAGCTTTACCTTATTTGAAAACGTTTACCTAATAATTGCCACAGACTCCGGTGGTTATGCAAAAATCCAGTCCATCGTTCACAACAAACCAGCCTCTGAAAATGACTTTGTTCCCGCTCGGGTAGCTTCTCTTTACAATGATGAAAATCCCCTCAATCGACTGCTTAGCTTTGAAGTTGGATTTCAACAATATTTCCTGGAAGAATCAAAATTATCCATAGAAAATCTAGAAATTCTCAGACAAGAGGCGCAGTCATCCCAACAAGCCTATGCGCTGGTTAAAATTCTCAAGGGATCTGCTGCTATCGAATCCATTGTTGTGGATGGTAAAATCATTGGCCCCTCTCCGGAATAAGCCATCTATTTATCGCTTGAGTTTTGGGCCATGACTTATTGAAAAATTTAACTAACGATCGTTAATGTTCAATGCACTAATTGTCGGAAGTTGGTTTCCCCAGGTTTTTAGCTGCCTCTTCTACATCCTGAGTAGCTTTGGCCAGTGCATCCAATCTTTTTTCGCGGTCTGTAACGGGTTTTTCCAACTTACCACTCGACCGGCCATTAAACGTAAATCCTTTGGAATCACAGTCAATCACAATTTTCTCTGATTCGCTGAGTTCGCCCGATAACATCCACTTTGCTAATTCGTTTATAATTTCCTTTTGAATAACCCTTTTCAACGGTCTTGCTCCAAATTGTGGTTCATAGCCTAGGTCCGCCAGCATTTGCAATGCCTTTGGACTGAGTTCCAAAAGAATGCCTTGATCGGCCAAGTTCTTTTTTAATGCTTTTAATTGTAACTCGGAAATTTGCAGTATCTCCTCTTTGGTCAATGGTAAAAACATTATTTTATCATCGATTCGATTTAGAAATTCCGGTCTCAAATTTTGTTTGAGTTTTTCAAACACTTCAATTTTTGTAGTTTCAAGAATTTCCGTTCTGTGTTTCTCACCAACAGCTTCGAGATCTTCAAAGTTTTCGAGAATAAGTTCAGATCCCATATTGCTGGTCATGATGATGATGGTATTCTTAAAATTGGCTATACGCCCTTTGTTATCCGTTAACCTTCCATCATCCAAAACTTGTAACAATACATTAAAGGTATCTGGGTGAGCTTTTTCTATTTCATCTAACAATACTATGGAATATGGTTTTCTTCTGACTGCTTCGGTAAGCTGACCCCCTTCATCATAACCGACATAACCCGGAGGCGCTCCTACCAATTTCGAAACTGAATGCGCTTCCATATATTCACTCATGTCTATACGTGTCAATGCTCGTTCATCATCAAACAACAATTCCGCTAGTGCTTTTGCCAGTTCTGTCTTTCCAACACCGGTGGGTCCCAGAAAAATAAACGAACCTATGGGCTTGTTGGGATCTTGCAGACCTGCTCTTGACCTTCGAATGGCATCTGCTACTGCAGACACCGCTTCTTTTTGACCTATCACCCGATTTCCTAATTCTTCTTCTAAATGAAGCAGTTTTTGCTTTTCACTTTGCATCATCTTTTGCAAAGGAATTCCCGTCCACTTAGAAACTACTGCAGCAATATCATTCTCCGTAACCACTTCTGATGTAAAGCGTGTTGCTTCTGGTAAGGCATTCAATTTGGCTTCTGCCTCCTTTAATTTTTTTTCTTCTTCTTTAAAGTCTCCATATTTGAGCTTTGCCACCTTTCCAAAATCACTTTCCCGCTCAGCCTTTTCTGCCTCTATGCTGATTTCATCCATTCGCTTTTTAATGCGTTGAATTTCATCCACAATTTCTTTTTCGGTTTGCCAACTAGCTTTCAATGATTCTAATTTCTCTTTTGCATTGGCCAATTGCCCTTCAATGAGTTTTACCTTTTTTTCATCCTGTTCGCGTTTGACCGCTTCACGTTCAATTTCAAGTTGGCGAACCCTGCGATCCATTTCATCAATTTCATCGGGCACACTATCCAATTCTAACCTGAGTTTTGCAGCTGCCTCATCAATAAGGTCAATGGCCTTGTCGGGCAGTTGCCGTTCAGTAATGTAACGATGTGATAACTCAGCAGCCGCAATTAATGCCTCGTCCTGTATGGCAATCTTATGAAAAACTTCGTATTTGTCTTGTATACCTCTTAATATGGAAATCGTATCCTCAACGGAGGGTTCATCAATGGTGACGGTTTGAAATCGTCTCACCAAAGCCTTATCATTTTCAAAATACTTTTGGTATTCGTCCAAGGTTGTGGCACCAATGGTATGCAATTCTCCTCTTGCCAGTGCCGGTTTCAAAATGTTTGCTGCATCCATAGCCCCCTGGCCACCTCCTGCACCAATCAGTGTATGAATTTCATCAATGAATAAAATGATTTTTCCATTGGACTCTATGACTTCTTTTATCACTGCTTTTAACCGCTCCTCAAATTCACCCTTGTATTTTGCTCCGGCGATAAGGGCTGAAATGTCTAGCGAAAATATTTTTTTCTCTTTTAAGTTTTCAGGCACGTCATTTTTTACTATCCTCCAGGCAATACCTTCGACAATCGCTGTTTTTCCAACACCAGCTTCTCCAATCAAAATGGGATTGTTCTTTTTGCGCCGGCTTAGAATGTGCAGGATCCGTCTGATTTCTTCGTCTCGGCCAACAATCGGGTCCAATTTACCTTCTTCTGCGGCTGCTGTAAAGTTTACTGCATATTTATTCAATGCATTGAAGGTTTCATCTGAACTGCTGTCAGTAACCTTTTTTCCTTTTCGCAATTCCAGAATCGCTTGTTTTAATCCTTCCTGGGTAATCAGGTTGTTTTTAAGTATTCGGGAGGTCTGATCTGTACCTCTGACCAGCGCCAGTAATATATTATCCAATGAAATAAATTCATCGCCAAATTCTTTACTGATGTTTTTTGCTTGTAACAAAACCTGGTTTGCTTCATTGGACAAATACTGTTTCTCCGCATCCTTGATGCGGGGCTTTTTACGCATCTCCGTCTCTAATTCAAATTTTATTTTTTGGATCGAGGCCCCCATTTTCTCCAATAAAAATTCCGTAAGCTTCTCATCGGTATCAATGATGGCGCGACAAAGATGGCAGGTATCCACCACTTGTTGCTCGAGGTCAGTAGCCATTTGCTGAGCTTTCAAAATGGCATCTTGCGCTTTTATGGTAAAGTTCTCGTAGGTCATGTTGACGATTTATTACATGGGCTTCAAATCTGAAACCAATTTGAAAATTATGTCATTCTGTCATCTCTATTGCACAATCTTGGCTAATTTAATTAATTTAACTGCCAATATGTCAAATTGATTTTGTAACCTCATCCAACTATGGAATTTTAACTGCTTGCCTGGCCAACAATTGCCATCGTTTGTTGTGGAATATCCATACCTGCATGACGCTTAAATCCAATAGAAACGAATTCTGTTTCATCGTTCCCCGAATACCCGCCTTAAAACGGGCAATAGCGGTTTCTCCCAATGTATACAATTTCATGCTATCCTCTTGTATGGAAACGTAATTCAAAAATCCTGATTCGTTATTTTCCAGCAGCTGCCCCTTATTTTCAATCCAGGCATTTGAATGTCCATAGGTGCATACATCAGCAATCAAACTATCAAGTGTTAGTTTGTCTTTCTTTACCAACGCCTGGTGCAATTCATAAATGTATTTCGCACTAAATTGGATCGAATCCCTTTGTGCCGTTATGCTCTTATCACATAACCCTACAAGAAATAAACATACCAATAGCGGTTTCATCGAATGTTTCATAAAGGTAAAGATAGGCATGCCCTACCAACCTGTAAAATTTATATGCCGGTAATTCCAATGACCCCAAGTACTGCATTTTGAGATGAATAAGTTATGCATCATCTACCTGAATTTATACGAATGCGGGCGATACAAAATCTGTCATCGCATGTTGGGGTGCCAAAGGGAGTAATTAACTAAATCGGCTAAGAAGGAAACGTTGGCGTGCAGCACGTGACGAAAATATTCTACCATGACAAAGCTTTCATCATGCACCAACGAAAGATCTCCCAAGCCTCAATATTTCGCTCGACAGCGCTCAATATTAGTTGCGTCGGTGTACAGCGCGTGGCGAAAATTTCACGTAGCGACTTCGGTCGAGGAGATTTAAATAAAGTGCACTTACAGGAAATTTGAATGTTGAATTAGAACCTTAAATTACAATCCACACGCAATGCCCGAGACCGGCGAAGCAGTATTCCTTCTAGCCTCAATATTTCGCTCGACGGCGCTCGCTCATATTTCGGTTCACTTCGTCGCAAAGCATCTCGTATGCTTTGCTCCTTGTTCATCCGCAAGAAAGTAAGAACAAAAAAGAGTGTATTCCTTTTACCATAAAGCAGTTTTGGAAATGTAAACAGGATCACTTTTTATAAACACCCTAGCCTCAATCTTTCGCTCGACGGAGCTCGCTCATATTTCGGTTCACTAAATTTCATACAGATTAATACAATTATAATAGCTTCCCAACGACACCAGCAAGTCTTTTCTTGACGAATTTCAACATGGTAAGTTCAATCACTTTCTCTTGCAATAAGAAAAAAATGCCCTTTTTTCTATAGGCTCCCGGATAATAATTTCTTATTGATCTTCAATTCTCCACTCTGCATAAGAATTAATGGTTTCATCTAGCCGAAGTTTGACCAATTTCAATTCTTGCGGTAATTCCACTTCAATCAAATTCTTAAAATGGATCAGCAGGTTTTCGCAACTCGGCTGGAAGGTTAAAATGACGACCCTTTCATAACGACCGGAAATTCCTTGAATAAGCTCCTGACTTTCTTGATCTGACAAGACCAATGCATGGTCAAACACATTTAAAATACTGCGCTCAATAATTTTTTTCAACTCAGAAAAATCATAAACCATTCCGTCTTTGGGATGACCGTTTTCCGACATAGGTGTTCCCAATAAGGTAACATACAACTTGTAACTGTGGCCATGAATGTTACGACAGGGTCCATCGTATTCCCACAAGGCATGCGCCATGTCAAATATGAACCTGCGAGTTATCCTGATGGCTGTCATGCTTTATAGCGTTCCCCTTCTACGCTGCTCCTCTTCAATGCTTTCAAACAATGCTTTGAAGTTTCCTTTTCCAAAAGACTTGGCGCCTTTGCGTTGAATGATTTCGAAGAACAGTGTTGGCCGATCTTCAACTGGTCGGGTAAAGATCTGCAGTAAATAACCATCTTCATCGCGGTCAACCATTATGCCCAGTTCCTGCAATTCATTCATGTCTTCTTCAATTATGCCAACGCGTTCCTGTACCGTTTCATAATAATTGCCGGGGACATATAAAAACTCGACTCCGCGTTTGCGCATTTCGCTCACTGTAAATCGAATGTCATCGGTTGCAACAGCAATATGCTGACATCCTGGGCCTTTATAGAAATCCAAAAACTCTTCAATTTGAGATTTCTTTAATCCCGTAGCAGGTTCATTGATGGGAAATTTAATTCTACCATTTCCGTTGGTCATCACTTTACTCATTAAAGCGGTGTATTTGGTAGAAATGTCTTTATCGTCAAAAGTCACCAGGTTTGCAAACCCCATAACTTCTTCATAAAACTGTGCCCACCGATTCATTCCACCCAATTCAACATTTCCAACCATGTGATCAATGTAATTGAGACCGGTGATTCCTGGATTGTATTCACTGGTCCAGGGTTTATACCCCGGCATAAAAACACCACGATAATTTTTTCGCTCGATAAATAAATGAATGGTATCCCCATACGTATGAATTCCTGCTTTAACGATTTCGCCGAATTCATCACTGATTCTCACCGGGTCCAAGAATGGTTTCGCCCCTCTTGAAACAGTTTCTTCGAATGCTTTGGCCGCATCATCTACCCAAAGCGCAATGTATTTTACACCATCACCATGCATCCGGATGTGATGAGAAATTTCGCTATCCGGATCGAATGGTGTGGTCAGCACTAACTTGATTTTTCCCTGCTCCAACACATAAGAAGTCCGATCTTTATTTCCGGTTTCCAATCCTGAATACGCTAGCGTCTGAAAACCGAATGCCGTCTTGTAATAATGGGCTGCTTGCTTTGCATTGCCAACATACAATTCAACAAAGTCTGTTCCATTAATGGGGAGAAAGTCTTTTGCTTTATCAAATATCTTATCTCCCGAATAGCTGTAGTTCTGAACAGTCGTTAGGTCTTTCATGTGAATAATATTTTAAAATAAATAAATCTGTTTATACCATCACAGGCTCTTCCAGCCAGGATTTATAATAGTCTTTCACTTCAAGCCCCATGGCTTGTTTGGTAATTTTGACCGGGCTAAATGGATCTATCATTACGGCAAGTTCTCTGGTCTCTTTTTTCCCAATACTTCTTTCTATTGCGCCGGGATGAGGACCATGTGGAATACCAGCAGGATGTAAAGTCAATTGTCCTTTTTGGATGTTGTTACGACTCATAAAGTCTCCGTCAACATAGTAGAGGATTTCATCTGAATCAATATTGCTATGGTGGTATGGTGCTGGTATGGCTTGTGGATGGTAATCATACAAGCGAGGTACAAAGGAACATATCACAAAGCCTGGCGCTTCAAATTGTTGATGAATTGGCGGAGGCATATGGATCCGTCCGGTGATGGGTTCGAAATTAAAAATCGAAAAGCCATAAGGGTAGTTATAACCATCCCATCCAACTACATCAAAAGGGTGATTTGCATAAACAAAGGGATAAATATGACCCCTCTTCTTGATACGCAGATGAAATTCTCCTTCTGCATCAATGGTTTCAAGGTTCTCCGGTAATTTAAAATCGCGTTCGCAAAACGGCGAATGCTCAAGATATTGACCCAAATTATTGCGATAACGCGTGGGTGTACGAATCGGTCCTTTTGATTCCACGATCAACCACCGGTTATCAGGGCCATCAAAAATAATCTGATAAACCGTGCCCCTTGGAATGATCAAATAATCTCCATACTCAAATGGAACGGTCCCGTACATCGTTTTTAAGATTCCCGAACCCTTATGAACAAAGACCATTTCATCAGCATCCGCATTTTTGAAAAAATACTGATCCAGTGAAGCTTTTGGTGCGGCTAAACTAACCGATAATTGATCGTTGTGAAAAAGTGTGGTTCGACTTTCTAAGAAATCCTCTTGAGGCTCCAGTTGAAATCCTTGAAAACTTAATGCTTGCAAATTGTCTTCTATGGCAAACTCCGGACGCACTGACCAGGGTTTTCCAATTTGGTGCACACGTGTTGGTGGTCTTAGATGATAAACCAATGATGAAGTAGAAGAAAATCCTTCTGTTCCAAAAAGCTCTTCATGATAAAGCGCTCCAGTCTCCTGGCGATAAACAACATGCCGCTTGTTTGGAATTTTACCTTGCTTATGATAAACGGACATACAATACCTTTAATCCAGCAAAACAAGAGAACTTACTCTTTATGATTGCTGACATCAATCAGTTACGGCGGTGATTATTGTCATTTTTACAGACTCCCCAATAATAATTCTAACTTTTTTTATGCCATTTCAGCGTTAGGCCAAAAACAATCCTAGCCGCTAAAAGCAGGGAATGTTCTGTTTGCTTTTTATCCCTGCTCCGCAAACTTTCTTTAAAACATCTTGCTCAGATGTTTTTTTAACTCTTCTATATACTCGGACAACTAACTCTAGAATGTAATGTACCAGAATAATTTTTCACTTGCTAAAACCATAAGCCATTCTGAACAGGAATGGACTTATACCATAAACTCATATTGTTTTCAGAATGCAAAATCTTGAAGACTGTGATTACCAATTATTAAAACATTCAAACAAAATGCTGTGCATGATGCTCCAACATGGAAAAGTCTTAGAAATGTTACCAACGGAGTTGGTATGCATTTTATAATCTTTCACATAAAATAATGAGGAATAGCTGTTACTCCAGATCATCATTAAAAAGCATTCACCTTCTATGTTTAAATCAATCATGTAAATTGAATTATTCAACTTTTTCTGCATGACCTAAGCTTATGAATTCCGTTAGTTCAAAGAAATGATTTTCACTTTTATGTTTTTAGCTTTTCCTTTTTATAGGATAAAACAAAACTATCTTGTTAAATATCATTAATTTAACGATTGTACAACTGCCCATTATTAAATCATCTACATATTTTGGTATTTGATATAGATCTTCGTAAACCGCATATAATAGATTGATTTTTATCATTCAATACATTTAATAAAACTTGAAATCATGGAACATGAAAAATTCAGGGTAAACCCTGATAAAAAATAGGGTAAACCCTGATACATGATATTGCAAATGGGTTCTATTTTTGTACCGTAATTCCTCCCTATCCGCTCTTACGGTATACACTAGTATATTTTATCACCTTATAAATTTATTTCAATGCTAAATTTAAAAAACCGAGTTTGGTTATTGGCCTTAATTTGTGTTCAATTTGCCCTGAATGCACAAAACATTCCAACAATACAGGTTAATGATCAAGACCCTTCACACCTAACACCGATTGCCAAAAAGGTGTATTTGACTAAGAATCAATTTGGAGTTTTTCCATCCTATCAACCCATTCAATTGTCTGGTGTTTCTCTGAAAACCTACCGGGGAGCTGCTGCAGACAAAATTAGGTCCATTGAAAGCGATCCTGTGGTCATGAGAAAATTGCTTCGTGACAAACCATCGTTTGTTAGTTTGCAAATTCCGGTGAACGCCCGTGAGTTTACAACGCTGGATCTGGTCAGAGTAAATTTAATGGCAAGCGGTTTTAATGTATTCACTTCGGAAAATCAAAAAACACCCTATTCATATCCATCAGCCATTTATTACCGAGGCGTTGTTCAGGGATCTGATGGCAAAAGCATTGCTTCCATTAGTGTATTTGAGAATGAAATTATTGGCAGTTTTACCACGGGTGATGGCAATATGGTCATCCAACCCAGTTACGATGCTCCAGGCCAAATGATCCTTTACAATGACCGTGATTTTACACCCGACTTACCCTTTGAATGTCTAACTGATGATCTGCCTGATTTTCCGCGGGAAGCCAGCCCACGAGGAATACAGGCTGAAGGCGATTGTGTCAGAGTTTATCTCGAATGTGATTATGCTTTGTATCAAAACAAAGGAGGTACCACCAATACAGTTAACTGGATCACTGCTGTTTTCAACAACGTGGCAACCCTTTACGACAATGAAAACATCAATACGGCAATTTCGGAAGTTTTTGTCTGGACCACTCCCGATAGTTATTCAAAAACCAGCAGTTCTACTGCTTTGAATCAATTTAAAACACTCCGAACAACCTTTAATGGTGACCTTGCGCACCTTGCTGCATTGGGTGGAAACAACATTGGCGGTGTAGCTTGGCTGGATGTGCTTTGTTCTAATTATCGCTATGCCTATAGCAACATCAGTTCTACTTATTCCAATGTACCCACCTACAGCTGGACCATAGAAGTTATGACACATGAAATGGGTCACAATCTGGGTTCGAATCACACCCATTGGTGCGGTTGGACCGGTGGTGCTCTGGATAATTGTTACACCCCAGAAGGAACTTGCTCCAAAGGTCCCGCTCCAACCAACGGTGGAACCATCATGAGTTATTGTCATTTAACGGCGTATGGCATTAATTTTAATAATGGTTTTGGAACACAACCCGGAGACAAAATTCGCGCTGAAGTGGCTGCAGCAACTTGTCTTAGCCCAGGCTGCGGTGGTTCTGGATGCAATGCTCCAACCGGTCTTGCTATTTCCAACATTACCCAAAACTCTGCTACGGCTACCTGGAATACAGTCAGCGGTGCAACTTCTTATAAGTTTGAATATAAAACCAATGCTGGAGCAACCTGGACCGTGGTTACGACCACAAACCCCAACTATAATATGACGGGTCTGGCTTCCGGTACCACCTATAACACGCGTGTAAAAGCCGTTTGTAATTCCGGTGAAAGTACCTACTCCTCAACGGTCAATTTTACTACCAGCTCAGGCGGTGGTGGTTGTAATACACCGACTAACCTGGCTGCCAGTAATATTACTGAAACCACAGCAACGATTTCCTGGTCTGCCGTCAGCGGCGCTTTGTCGTACAATTTTCAATACAAATTGGCCAGTTCTTCCACCTGGCAACAGGCAAACGTAACTGGAACTGCTGTGAATATGAGTGGAATGAGTCCCGCTACTGCCTACAACGTTCGCGTTCAAGCGGTTTGTAATGGTGGAAACAGCGCGTTTACATCCACACTGACTTTTACAACTTTGGCAGGATATTGCGCTTCTAAAGGTAACAATGCCAGCTATGAGTGGGTTAAACGCGTCAACATCGGAACCATTGATCGTAGCTCAGGCAATGATGGTGGCTATTACAACGGCACTGCTTTGGTAACGGATGTAAGTAAAGGAAACACCTATACACTCAATTATCAGGCTGGGACGACCGGTGGATCAGCAACTTTATATTGGAGGGTTTGGATAGATTTCAACAACAATAAATCCTTTAACGATGCTGGAGAACAGGTGGTGAGCATGAACAGCAATAGTACCGGATTGCTCAGTGCGAATATTGCAATCCCTTCAGGTGCCGCAACAGCAAAAGTGCGTATGCGCGTCTCGATGAGATACGGTGGGTATGCATCCAGTTGTCAAACGTTCCCATACGGTGAAGTGGAAGATTACAGCATTAACATTAAAGCTGCAGGAACCCTCATTAACCCTGGAGATGGACTTGCAATTCAGGCGATTCAGGATCTTGAAGTGAATCCTAATCCATTCCAACAAACGCTTCAGATAAGTTTTAATGCTCCTGCTGATCAGGAGGTTCAGCTTAATATTTTAGATCCATTAGGCCGAGTGTTGACATCCGAAAAAGTTGTCGCACTTGAAGGCATAAACCGATACACCTTGAATACAAGTCATTTACTCGCTGGAGGTTATTATTTCCAATTGACCACTGGCAATAACCAATTTCATAAAAAGCTGATTAAACTGGAATAAAGTTTTGCAGGGATTGATTCGAGAGTTGTTGAAAAAGGTCCGTTAAAACTCCGGACCTTTTTCTTTTTATACCCTGTTGGGGGATAGGAATTTATCTGTTGATCCCTTTTTAGATAAACAGGTATTTGCCTTTAGGGCCGGCATCTTGTCGTTTATGCAACAATAAATTTTACTTCAAGGATATTCTTTCCTTTATCCTTAAGAACTAACAATTGTTAGCCTTTTCCTTGCGCTAGTCGTTCCAGATATATTGTTTTTTGTTCAGCAGCAAGGCTTCTCCTGTAATGGTTTGTTCTCCTGATTCTTTTTCAAAAACCGCACAATCATACAATATGCGGTTCTTTTCTTTATAAATCTCTTTTACGGTGACCACGGCTTCATAGTCTGTATCGACAAACATTGGCCGAAGCCATTGGATGGATTGTTTAAGGTAGACATGGCCATCGGCCATCCATAGTGCGCCAAAAATTTTTGTAAACACGGAAGCACCTAAAAATCCATGTATGATGTTTCTGCCAAACATGCTGGCTTTTCCTGCCTCTGGATCGATGTGCAGAGGGTTAATATCTCCTGAAACTTTCGCATATAAGTCCACCTCTTGTTGGGTATAACGGAAAGTGTGTTTAAATTGATCGCCTGTTTTTATCATGGTTAACGTTTATTAATAATTTCTTTGCAGTTTCAACTTTTTTTTGTACTATGTTTGCAGCGCAAAGTAAATCATTCTAATATTTAAAAAAGAAAACCATGAGCACAAAAAACAATCAAAACAATAAATCTTTTGTAGATTTAGTGGTAGAAACACAATCCAGTGTTGTAGATCAGTTTGTTGATGCAACAAAAAATTTGACCAAAGATGTACCTTTTGTACATGAAACACTTGATAAAGGAAATAAGATGTACAAAGATGCATTAAACACACAGGCTGAAATGTTTGAAAAAACAACTGCCCAATTCACTGAAACAAATAAGAACATGAATCAGAATGCAGAAAATGTGAAGAATTTTTTCCAGCAGTGGTTTGAAAACCAAATGAACTGGGCTAAAACGAATTTTCAAGCTCAGCAGCAAGCTGCTCAAAAAGGTTTTACAGCTCAACCTGCAGATTGGTCTGGCGCATGGCAAAACTGGATGCAACAAATGAATCAATATTGGAATCAAAATACCAATATGACTCCGGTGTATCAGATGATGTCCAATAATCCATTCTTCAATGCTCAAAAAATGCAAGGACAGTTTACCGATATGATGGGCCCTTGGAACCAGCAGATGAAAGCTTATTTTGATTTTATGAACAACTCTTTTGGTGAGTGGTGGAATAAAATGCCCAATATGACGGCTGCCGATTCTTTTCAGGGAATGCACAAAATGGCAGAGAGTTTTGGTAAATTCTATGAGTTGTGGGCACCTATGTTAAAGAGCTTTGAAAACAAAAGCTTTAACATGGATACCTACAAAGAAATGATGAATCCTGAAAAATATAAGGCTTTTGTGGATAAGTTTTTCAGCTTTCTTCCCGATGAATCCCGCAAGCAGTTTGACGAAATGAACAAACAGTTCATTCAAAATATGAAGCAGTTTTCTGAAATGGGCTTAAACAATTATCAGCAATTTAAAGCTCAAGCCGTAGCTGCTCCTTGGATGCAAAACAGTCCTTTTAACCAGATGATTGACGTTTATTCATCCTGGAGAAAAAGCATGATTGAAGCCGTTTCTCCCGTAAGTCGTTTGTTTGAAGACAACGCCAATGTAAAAAATGCAAAAATCTGGAATGATATATACGATAATATGGTTCAATTGAATCTCAAAAACAACGAGCTTCAATACATGGTATACCAGAACAGTGCTAAAGTAATGGACACATTGGCTGAAAACCTAGCCAAAAGATTACAAAACGGAGAATCTATTGACAGCCTGATCAAGTTGTTCCAGGAATGGATGATGATCGGTGATGAAACATACACCAAACTATTTCAAAGCGATGCATACAGTAAACTGATGACTGAGGTAAGCAGCCTTCAATTGAAAATTAAGAAGGACATGGACATTGAAATGGAGAAACTTTTTTTCTCTCATTGGCCAATTGCTACCCGCACTGAAATGGACGAGGTTTACAAAGGTCTATATGACTTGAAAAAAATGTACCGCAATCTGGAAAGGATGATGACTTCTGAAGAGGAAAGTAAATCCGATTCAAAAACATCTAAGAAAAAGTAATTGGAGATAAATTGTTTAAAAGCCTGAGTTTAACCTCAGGCTTTTTTATTTTTGGCCCTCAAATCTAAATTATGTTAAATACAGGATCCATTTTCAACGAATTTGTTCAAATCAATGATAAACTTCAAAAAGGCTACAACACCCTTCTTCAAATTGAAGAAGTCGAAGTAGCCACCACACCCAAAGAATTGGTTTGGGAATGCGACAAGGTTAAAATGTACCATTACATCCGCGAGACCCCACCAAAATGTGATATCCCTGTTTTGGTATCTTTTGCCATTATGAACCGCCATGACGTACTGGATTTGCAACCAGACCGGAGCTTAATGAAAAAATTATTAGACGAAGGATTGGACATTTATATCATGGATTGGGGATATCCAACACGTGCTGACATGTACCTTACCATGGAAGATTACATTTTAGGTTACCTGAATGATGCCATTGATTTTGTCCGCCGCCGCCACAAAATGAATAAGATTCATAAAATGGGTATATGTCAGGGTGGTCTTTTCAGTATGATTTATGCTTCCATTCACCCGGAAAAATTAAAAACTTTAACCACCTATGTTGCCCCTTACGATTTTGAAGACGCAAATTGTAATATGCTTTACAACTGGGCAAAACACCTGGATGTCGATACTATGGTGGATACGGTCGGTGTAGTGAGTGCAGACATGCTCAACAATGCATTTAGCATGCTAAAACCAAGCATGGATGTGGCAAAATATTTTGGCGTCATGGACATGATGGAAGATAAAGACAAGCTAATGAATTTCCTCCGAATGGAACGTTGGAAAAATGATTGCCCCGATTTATCTGGCGAAATGTACCGAAAATACATTAAGGATTTGTTTCGTGAAAATAAGTTGGTTAAAGGCACCTTCGTTCTGGGTGAGCACAAAGTCGATCTTAAGAAAATGACGGTTCCATTTCTCAATGTATACGCAACCGAAGACAACATCATTCCCAATAAATCCACCACGGCTATTATGGATAAATTGGGATCTACTGATAAGCAATTATACGCTTTTCCAGGCGGACATATTGGCGTTTTCGTGGGTGCTAAGTCTCAGAAAGAACTGGCTCCTTCTGTGGCTAAATGGGTTATGGATCGGTCATAAAGAGTTCTAAAAGATATTACGAGGGATGTTCCACGTGGAACATCCCTTTTTTTTTGCCCTTGACTCTAAAGTGAAAATAGAGTCTATCCATTTTAAATACCTTTAAAGATTCCTACACTAAAAAGAGATTGACCATAACCACTGACTCAATGGTTTTCCCTAACTCAAACAGAGAGATTATCGCATTGCCTAAATTGGGTTAATATTATTTTTCTCCTGCTTAAATTCAACACCATGGAGATCAAAATTCTCTTTACGCTTTACCTCGAAAAGCTTTTTTGTCATTCTGATATTTTATGCATTACAAATGAATGAAATTGTTCCACGTGGAACAATTAGGCTATGCAAATCAATAATTAACTAATCGATCCAAAAGAACTCTTCATCAATTGGCAAAAGCCGCCACTAAAAAAAAGGATTGGTAAGCCTCTCCTGTCCAATGGTGGTATAGCCCCCATGTCCAGGGTATACAATTGTATCGTTAGGCAAGACAAAAAGCTTAGTCCGGATGTTGGAGAGGAGTTCCTGATGATTACCTCCAGGTAAGTCCGTTCTTCCAATACTACCTTCAAATAAAACGTCACCCGCAATAAGCAGGTTCTCTGAAGGCGCATAAAAACAAATGGATCCAGGACTGTGCCCAGGTACCCAAATGCAGGTAAAAGACACTTCACCCAAAGTCATTTCCTGCCCCTCAAGGATAAAATTCAACGGTAATTTACATGGTGTATATCCAAGACCATACATGGCAGCAATCGCTTGCCCACTTTGGAAAATTTCGAGGTCTTTTCTCATAAGCTCGGGAGCAAGGCCCCATTCACGACAAACAAAGTCACAGCCCAATATATGGTCGATGTGCGCGTGCGTCAACAATAACTTCCTTGGTCTTAGGCCCTCTTTAAGAATGAAGTTCTTTAACTGTGCTTCTTCCTCACCATTAAAGCAACCCGGATCAATAATCCAGCTATCTTTATTCTCGTTGTATAAGACATAGGTATTTTCATGAAAAGGGTTAAAACAAAATGCCTTAATTGCTATTGAATTCATTACTTTGTGTAAGGGTATGCGTTTATCAATACAAATTATTTTTTGCATCATTTGGGCTTCATCGGTTCTACCACATATAAGCCGACTATCTGCCCAAAATGCAAAGGAAACCTACGGCAAAAATAAGGTACAGTTTACGGATGACCAGTACGATTGGTGGCAATATGAAACCAACAATTTTATCGTCTATTATTACGGAAAATCTAGACCCGCTGCACAATTTTGCGTAGAAATTGCCGAATCTGAAAATCAAGACATCCAAAAGCTTTTTGAATATCATATAAAAGACAAAATCGAACTGATAGTCTATGCCGATCATTCAGATCATTCTCAGACCAATATTGATTTAACAGGAAACTACCCAGAAAAAACTTGGGATGTAAGCCCTAAAATTAAGGAACAAAAAATTTTACTTTATTTTGATGGAAGCCATTCCAATCTCCGGCAAATGTTGAGAACTGGCATAATAAAAGTTTATTTTTCCTCTTTGTTTGACGGAACAACACTTCAGGATGCTGTCCAAAAAGTAATCTCCCTCAAACTACCGGCTTGGTTTGAATCGGGCTTGATCCATTACCTGATCAAAGGATGGAGCCTGGAAACGGAGTCCAAGTTCTTGGAAGAATGGAAAGGAACTAAATTTAGAAAATATGCTTCCCAAAATCCCGAAATGGCTGGCAGCTCCTTTTGGGCTTTTCTCGTATCACGCTTCGGGCAACAGTCCATTTCAAATTGGCTATACCTAACCCGTATCCAAAAAGACATTGAAGAAGCTGCACGTATAGCCTTTTCCCAAGAGTTAATCAGCTTGCAAGTGGACTGGTATCAACATTACCTCCAGAAACTACAAAACAAAACAAATTCTGGTCAATTCCCTCCAAACGGACAACGAATAAAATTAAAAGACCACGAAAAAGTAACCCAGGCAATACCAAGCCCATTTCATCTCAATAAAATCATTCTCGCGACTCATCAATTGGGAAAAGTCAGGGTGCGTGAAATTGATCCTGGTAATGGCCGGTCAAAAACATTGTTTTGCAAAGGGAGCACATCCAAATTATATCCGCCGGATTTAACTTATCCTGTTATCTGTTCAGCAGCTGACCAAAAATCGATTCACATTTTCTATGAAAGCAGAAACAAAGTCCATTCTGTTCTCCTTTTTGCAAACGGTAAACGTATCCATCATGCTCTCCCCGAAGATATCCAGCGTGTCTATAGCGCAGCTGTTTATGATGCTGAAAAATTATTGATTGTGGCTTCCACCGCAGGTCCTACAGATTTACTGCTTTACCAAATGAAAGGACGAAACTACTCCAGAATTACAGACGATGTTTGGGATGATGCACAACTAAAACCAATCAATTCTCCTACAGGACGATCGTTTTATTTTAGCTCAAACCGGCAATTTCCTCAAAATGTGAAAACTCAGGATACAATCTCCTCATTACCCCTTGGACCAATGAAACTCCATTCAATTCAATTTGAAATCGACCATAAAACTCCTATAATATCACAACTGCCCGATTCAAATGCATACCCTTTACTCCAATTTCATTCTACTGCTCACAGCCTATTGTATGAAGTTCAAACCAACACGGATAAAAAATGGTTTTACAGAGATCAACAAATTCAACACGAAATTCTATTAGAACCCAATCCTTCTACCCTCTGTTATCTTCCATCTAAAAATATCGTGTATGGTTTAGGTACAAAAAATAAAAAATTTCATATTTGGCCTATCGAACTAACATCTGTTAGTTATAAAACGGAAACGCCTACAACTACTTCTTCCCCTGCTGATTCCATAGTATCCATACAGAAGGATACTTCAACTATTATTACACTTTCAGATACCAGTTACTTTCAAACCGAATTTGGAAATCCCAAAAACATTCGAGAGTTGCTGGAAGAGTTTTCATTGAAAAAGGAAATTCCAAAAACGAACGCAAGTATATTCTCCCCTTCCTCTTATTCGCAACACTATCCAGTACTACAGAAATATTATAGCCACCGTGCCATTGCGTATCGCCCTAAATATTATTTTGATGAGCTCTCGACACGCTTGGACAATGAAGTTCTTTTCTCCGGACTTCAAACTTTTACCGGGAGCCCTAATCCTTACGAAGTTCCTGAAATAGGAATATTGTTTAAAGCTCGGTTGCTGGAAATTATTGAAAACTTTAGCGCCGAAGCCGGAATCCGAATTCCAACAACGTTTGACGGATTAGAAGTGTTCGCCTTGTTTGATCACCGTTTGGCACATTTCGATCATACTTTCGGCTTATACTTTAAAACTCAAACCAAAACTATTTCAAATTTAAGAAGTTCCAACATTAAGCAGCAAAGCAACACCTGGTTGCTCAACCATCAACTTAAATATCCACTCGACCATTATACGAGCCTTCGTGCAATAAGCACTCTCCGCAATGAAAATATTCAATATCTCTCTACTAACCAGGGAACGCTTTTTGATTCCTCTTCCGTCGTCCAACAACGCATTGGAACACGCATAGAATATGTTTTTGACAATGTTCTTGATCTTTCTTTAAACTTAAAAAAAGGTTGGCAGGCCAAATTGTTTTTTGAAGTTTCAAAACCCCTGCAGATCAATTTAAAAGATCAATTTAGAATACTCCCAGGCACATTGTTATTACTTGGCTATGACGCACGATATCACCATAAAATCCTGGGCAAATCCACGATATCCCAACGTTCTTTTGCGAATATTTCATTTGGCTCAGATCGCATCCTCTATTTAGCTGGCGGTACCGACAATTGGCTCATTCCAAAATTTGAGACTCAGGACCCATTACAAACCACCGGTACTTATCGATATTCTGCGCTCACTACTGAAGTCAGAGGACAATTGTATGGCGCCCGACGAGGCGGTTCTGTCTTCGGCTATTCTCTTGAATTCAGAATCCCTGCTTTCCAATACATCATTCGCGAAAATTGGAAGAATAGTTTGTTTAGAAACTTTCAGGTTTTATTGTTTTACGATGCGGCAGTGGTGTGGGATGGTTTTTGGCCAAATACTAAAAAATCGAGTACGGTTAACTATTATGCAGAAAATCCTGTGGTTAAAATTGAATTGCAGTATTCGAGAAATCCCTGGATTGCAGGAACTGGTTTCGGTTTCAGAACTTCGCTCTTTGGCTACTACCTACGAGTTGATCATGCATGGCCCATAAATAAATTCAATTTTGGTGAACCAGAATGGGTATTTTCTCTTGGGCTTGATTTTTAATTCAATAGATTCCATCGCACATGGAGTCCACCGCTCCAATTCATTTCTCTTGAATCGTCCAATATTCCTCCCACAGAATCCCAGTATAACAAGATACCAAATGACTTTCCTAATTTAATGCCCGTCTGAACACCGGCATCCCAGCCAGAATAAGAAAACTTCTTTATTCTGATCCCTGCACTAAAAAAATTAGTCACGATATGATTGCACCCAATCATAAAATATGGATCTGCATACTTTCCATCTAACTTACCCACTTCAAGATTCGCATGCCAAGTATTTTCGGCCCAAAAGTGATTTAAAGAAACACTATAATGTACAGGTAAATTGGTTTTTCTGGATTGTGAATAATAATCCTTTATAAATTCTGATTCTAAGGTTTTCACACTTTTAACGCTTAGGCTAAAGGTGTCCAGCAGATTATTGATCACCGTACCTTCATATCGGTACAAGGTGTCCGCTGTTCTTTCTTTAATGTTTCCATTCCAGGAAATAGATCCTACATTACTTACGCTTGCTTCAATGCAACTGCCCTTAAACAGTCTCACATTACAACCGGCGTCAACTAAAAACCCCAGAGCATCAGAATTCCAAATCAATCTCTTATTTCCTATCCAGTCCGCACTATTCATTTTAACCGAAAGATCAAGATACTTTCCATCGTTTGCCGTAAATAGGCTTCCTCGCTCAGTATTCACCGTGAAAACATCGTACCCAGCAGCCAATCCAATCTTCCCGGTAAGCGTAAAACGATTCCATTTTCTTTCTATACCTGCCTTCAGGTAAGAATACTCCACATTTTGAAAGCCAAAAGGATGCAACTCCGCAGTTGTTCCTTCAAATCCCTTATTTCCTGTAAAATATAATGCAAACAGATCTTTGTGAAATTTAACTTCGTTAAAACTCGTAAAACCTGCTGATAAAAGATATTTAACTTTTTCCTCACCCCGGCTCCAACTTGCGTGTATTCCTCCTGTATAATATACAAGCGCTGTATTCTCCTCCTTTAATTGATCAATGCACTCCTGCTTAACTTCATCGGATAAAAAATCGCCGGAAATATAGTCCCTAAAAAATCGCGTTGTTATTCCATTTGATCCAAGTTCCTGATTATAATCACACGATAGGCTAAATCTTCCGCTTCCTACCCAATGCTCAAGAAAAGCCGATGATCCTTGAGCAACAATCCATTGAATCGTCAACCCATGTATGAAAATCATCAGGAATATTCTCCTAGACTTGGACATCTTTTCATCATTTACCATGCTCATACACAAAATCTGCTGTTACAATCATTTCCAATTCATAATCGCTGAAAATTTTAACCTCACGATCCAAAGGCAAACTATCCATAATGACTTTCATATACATTTTTCTAAATCGCAATAGCTTATCAATTTTCTCTCGTTCCACAAATACATCTTTGTTGGTTTGCCTAGGTTGTTGAACCCGTCCATTCACATCCACTTGACCAGCTCCCACAACAAAATTGTTCAAGAATAAAGAATCCAATACTCTGTCACTTTCATCTAAAAGGTAAATTTGTATACCTGCATCAACGGGAAAATCATTTTCAAAAAAGAAGTGTAATGTCCCTTCCTTAACTGCATCATAATCGTCCCCCTGAATGGACAAACTCAGTGTATCCGATAACAATAATCCCTCAGCGGAAAGGTTTAAGGGAACATCCAATAATAGATCCACATTCAGTAACTCTCCATCATAAATAAAATCATTCCAGTTTGAAACGTTACCCTTCGGGTTAGCTTGTAATTCGATGTTATAAATGATTTCATCCGGAAAATTTGAAATAAATTCACGAATATTGGAATTGCCCTCATTGATGGAAAGTTTAGTTACAGCCGGCTGAATTGGAGGGCCATTCAATAGATCCGAAGCTCTGGGAATGAATACTTCCTTTTGCAATGGGACTGCATCCATGACGACTTTCTTCCCACTTGAGGAATTTATTCCCTCAAGTTGTTTGACTGACATGTTCAAATCAACTCCAATTTTATTCGCGACTTCAACACTCAGCTCCGCCTGTGAAACCTCAAGTTTTCCACTTCTTAAATTAGCAAAAACATCAATATTTTCTTTTGCCAGGCCAGTTCCTAGAATAGTATCGTTTAAATATCCTCTTGCATAATCCGGATGTAAATTTTCAAACGCTAGCTCAACAAATATGCTATCGGTTTTGCTAATGGTCTTTATCTCTCCCGTACTGTCAATGGATGCTAAAACATGGTTAAACTGCAAATTAAAAGAATCGTTATTCTCACCGGAAAAATCAAAATCGTACCCTTTTAAGTTTTCCTCTTCCGTGCGTTGAGATACACCACCAGGAGGCGCCGGGTTCAGGGTGACGGTCTTTTGAAATGGAATCCCATTTTTTTTAGCTGTACTTAAGGTGTAACTGAATCGAACGGAATCCTGTAGTGTGCTGGATAAACGTATCCTTGCTTTTCCTGCACCGATAATTGAATGCTTTAGTTCCACCGGTAGTCCCTCTAATCCAAAGTAGTAACTATCATTAATAAGATTCTGTGCTGGCCATAATGCAGTCGCTGTATATGGTCGCAAATTATAAACCTGCAACCTGGCCAACACCTGATTGTTTGTATCTATTAAAACCGGAACGCCTCGACTACCAGGAGATGACAGGCTAATCAGTTGGGCTGTCAATTGTCCTTCAATAGTCCTTCCTGCCAAATCAATACTGCGTTGCTCTGTAGCTCCTGCGGCAATGAGTGGAAATACGCCACTAACAATTTCCTCATTGTTCTTACTGTTTTTCAAACTGTATTGTACATTCGTAACATCAATAGGTAAACCATTGTATAAGCTCAAATCTAAAGTTCCTGACTCAAGTGTCATGGTTTGAAAAATTGTATCAGCCTTGATTTGTATGGGTGTCCCGGCAATGGGTTGTATCTCCGGTATGATTTGGGAAAACCCGTGAAAAAACAATAACAGTTGGCCTGCAGGACCCGCTGCCCGAGCGAGTGTTCCCAGGCTTAAAGGATACTCAAACTTAGAATTGTATAAAGCAAGTGAATCAATGCGAAAAGTATTTTTCAAACTTGTATCACTGAATTCAAAAAAGGAATCAATCGCTAAATTATATAAGCCATTTCGATAGACCAGATGAACCAATCCGCTTGAATCGGCAACAAGGGTGCTGTCTTGTGAAAGATGTTTAATGCTTATCTTGGTTTTTACCAATGGCGCTAATAACTCAGTTTCCCAGCGAGGATCTTTAATGCTACACGAAACAAAAAAGATTACGCTTGTTAACAATCCCCAGGTCAGTGCCTTTTGGCTGAAATTAAATTGTGTTCGCATTGGAATAAAAATACATATTTCTACAAATATGAAAAAAGACTCTTTTGCTAAATCAGGAAGTTTCCTCTCCTTTCATCCGTTCCGCATTTTCGGCAACCTGTAACGCCTCAATAATTTCATCGAGGTTCCCGTTTACTACACTGTCGAGATTGTATAAAGTTAAATTGATGCGGTGGTCCGTTACCCTGTTTTGTGGATAATTGTAAGTCCGGATTTTATCAGACCGATCTCCAGTCCCCACCAATGATTTCCTTAATCCGGCGGCCTCACTTTCAAATTGGGCAACATGAGCATCCTTCATTTTCTGCAACATCCGGTTGAAGGCTATTTCACGGTTCTTGTGCTGGCTTCTGCTGTCCATGGATTCTGCCACAATCCCGGTAGGAATGTGTGTAAATCGAACTCCCGATTCTGTTTTGTTTACATGTTGCCCCCCAGCGCCACTTGATCTGAAGGTGTCAACGCGTAAATCCGCTTTGTTGATACTAACTTCTTCCATTTCCATCTTCGGCATCACAACAACGGTTGCCGCTGAGGTATGCACTCGCCCCTGGCTTTCTGTCTTGGGAACCCTCTGAACTCGATGGGCACCGGATTCAAATTTGAGCTTTCCATAAACATTTTCTCCGCTTACTTCAAGCGTGATTCGGCTATAGCCCCCCACATTACCTTCACTGATTTCGAGCACTTCATATTTCATATCATGCGTGTCGAAATAGCGCGTGTACATTCTATACAGGTCTCCGGCAAAAATGCTGGCTTCATCCCCTCCGGTCCCCGCTCTGATTTCTAATATTACATCCTTGCTGTCTTCCGGATCTTTGGGAATAAGCATTTGCTTCAGTTCCTCCTCCAATTTTTCCAACTCTGATCCCAACAGATCAAGTTCCTGCTGAGCAACATCCTTCAAATCTGGATCAGTAAGCATCTCTTTTGCCTGTTCTTTCTCGTCCAACAATTTTTTATATACCAGAAAAACATCCATTAACTGTTTGAGATCTTTGTACTCTTTAGAGATTTTACTGAATTGGTCCGGTTGGGTGACCACCTCAGGATCTGACATCCTTTCCTCCAGGTAAAGAAATCTTTCGTATATGGACTGCAGTTTATCCAGCATCATGTTAATTGAAACAAGTCTGCAAAGCTAAGACGAAAGGCTAAACAGTAAAAAGTATCTCGAAAATTGAAAGTCTTAAGGTTTGTTTGAACCTTCGTTCTGGATTTTACTCAGTATTTGATTTACCAACTGTTCGGAGTGTGCTGGCCGATGTAAGTTATTTCTCAGTTTTTCGCGAATCACCCGTTCTTTTTCAAAAGCCGATTGACTGGCGGGATGATCCTTAATTTCCTTAAGGAAAGTTTGTTCGTCCTGTGAACTGAGTTGCTTATCATAGTAGGGTGTAATTTTTCTCATGAGCTCAGACAGTCGGGCTTTTTCCATAATTACTGATTTACATAATTCGATAATGCATTATTCTTCTTCTGAATTTCGCTTGGCCCTTTTGGATCCTCGAAGATCCTTAAAACCCATGTTTACTGCGTAATTCTGTAATTTTTCCTTTAACATATTTCTCGCCCGAAAAAGTCTCGAACGAACGGTTCCTATGGGAATATCGGTTATTTTGGCAATCTCTTCATAACTAAACCCCTCAATATCACACAACCAGATCACCGTTCGAAACTCCTCGGGTAATGCATTTAGCGCAGTAGAAACCTCATCTCCCATCATTTGATCAAAGATCTCCTCGCGCAAATCAAAATAACTGGTGCTCTGCCCTTCTTCCTCCTCTTGATAAACAGCTACCTCATCATAATCCACCATGGAAGGCTGTCTTGCATCCTTTCGGTATTGATTGATGTAAGCATTCTTCAAGATTTTAAACAACCAGGCTTTAGCATTAGTTCCCTCTTCAAATTTGTCAATAAACCGAAAGGCTTTCAAAAAGGTCTCCTGTACCAGGTCCGCAGCGTCTTCTTCGTTGTAGCATAGGTGGAAGGCAAAGGAATGCAATGCCTCCAGGTGAGGTAAGAACTCTTTCTCAAAACGCTGCTGCTCCGGGCTTATGGGATTATTCAACGATATGATATTTCGTGCAAAATAAACAAATATGCATGGATAATTTTAATGCCCTAGCTAAATCCACGTAATTTTATCATAAAGTCTGATCATGGGTATAATAAGTATTATGAGCATCTTCTTGTTTTCCATTCTTCCTCAAGGCAAACAGCCTGTCGAATTGGGTAAAGTACACTGGTATAGAGACCTTAAACAGGCACAGCACTTGTCTAATCAACAAAACAAACCTATACTTATCTTATTTCAAGAAGTCCCGGGTTGCAGTACTTGTAAAAATTATGGGAGCGATATTCTAAGTCATCCTCTGGTTGTCGAAGTTATTGAAACTTACTTTATCCCCCTATGTATTTATAACAATACAGGAGGAAATGATGCCCTTGCAATAAAATTGTTTTCAGAGCCCTCTTGGAACAATCCTGTGGTTCGCATTGTGGACAAAGACCTGCGCGATATTGTTCTTCGCGTAAGTGGAAACTACCAAATGATCGGATTATTACAAGCCATCAGCAATGCTCTTGCAAAATCTGAGCTTGCTCTGCCAGAATATCTGAGCTTGCTCAAGGAAGAAGCCCAACTCAGAAATTCTTCAACGGAAGAAATATTTTTTCAAATGTATTGTTTTTGGTCTGGTGAACTTGCTATAGGTAAAATACCCGGTGTACTTTCTACTGAGGCTGGTTTTATGAAGGGTGGGGAAGTGGTGAAAACGGTTTTCAACCCATCATTTATTTCCCCCGAAAACCTGATTGAAAAAGCTAAAATGCTTCATGTAGCAGAAAAAATTTACAGCTCCAATCCCAATTTACTCAAACAACCTAAATCCATTCAATTACCAGGACCCTTTCGCAGTGATTCCGAAACGAAATATTATTTATACAATAGCCCATATAAATCGGTTCCTATGACCTCCTTACAAGCCATTCGCATCAATTTTGCTTTGGCTAACCATTTAAATCCGCAAGTCTTCCTTTCTCCACGACAATTGCAGAAGTTGCCAAAATCAAGCTCGGATAAGAATTTGATTGGTAAAGACATTGTTTCTTCCTGGTATTCAAATTAGTTTCGTAACACTTCATAAACCGAACATTCCAGCCTCCCAATTCCTATCTTTGCATTTTCTTTATGGCCACGCCCCGTACAGTAGCATTTCACACTTTAGGCTGCAAATTAAATTATGCAGAAAGTGCATCTATTGCACAGCAATTCTTAAAATCAGGTTACCAGGAAGTATCCTTTGAAGAACCCAGTGATTTATATATCATCAATACTTGCTCCGTAACAGACCAGGCCGATAAAAAATGCAGAAAGGCTGTCCGCCAAGCTAAAAACCGTAATCAGGATGCAGAAGTTATCGTTATTGGTTGTTACGCACAACTTAAACCCAAAGAAATTTCTGAAATTCCAGGAGTCTCTCTAGTCCTTGGTGCATCCGAAAAATTCAATATATTAAATCAAATACAGCAACGGGTTCAACACATGCCCGCACAAGTATATTCTCAACCGATAAAAGAACTAAATGAATTTATTCCAAGCTACTCGATAGAAGACCGAACGCGAAGTTTTCTCAAAGTACAAGATGGATGTGATTATAAGTGTAGTTTTTGTACGATTCCCCAGGCCCGTGGACGCTCGAGAAGTGGTTCTGTAGCTTCTTTAGTTGAGACTGCACACTCATTAGTTGAACGGGGCATTCAAGAGATCGTACTAACGGGTGTTAATATTGGTGATTTTGGAAAAAACCTGCTGGGAGAGGGACATGGTTCCTTTCTTGCATTAATTCAAGCGCTGGACGAATTGCCATCCCCATTACGCATTCGCATCTCCTCCATAGAACCCAATTTATGTTCTGATGAAATCATTGATTTTGTGTTATCCTCCAAACATTTTGTTCCACATTTTCATATGCCTTTGCAATCCGGCGATGATACAATTTTGGCAAAAATGCAAAGACGTTATAGAAAAAATTTATATAAAAACCGCGTAGAACATATCAAAAAATTAGATCCCTCTGCATGTATTGGAGTCGATGTCATTGCTGGATTCCCCGGAGAAACCGACGAGCACTTCAACAACACGTTCCACTTTATTGAAGATCTTGAAATAAGCTACTTACATGTCTTTACCTATTCCGAAAGAAAAAATACCCTAGCCGCACAAATGGAATCAACGATTCCTGCCGTTGTACGTAAACAGCGCAGTGATCAATTGCGCGTGCTTTCAGATCAGAAGAAAATTAACTTTTACCGGCAGCAATTGGGTCAAGTTAAAACCGTCCTGGTTGAACACGCGAGCCAAGGAGAGCAATTGCTGGGTTGGACGGAAAATTATATTCGTGTTGGTGTACCCAAAGAATCCAGTATCCCTAATGCCTTTTTACCCGTTCGAATAAAAGATATTCGCTTTGATATGGTTTGTGAGGTTGATGTTTTATAACTCTTTAGATAATTTCAATTATAAGTTGAACCCCAAAGAAACAAATACAAAATCTGACTTATAATTTTTCAATTTATAAAATGCGCTTGCGCCTTTTTCAAAATTTACGGAAACGCGCAATACGCCAAGATCTATTGCTCCCCCTGCCAAGAAACCAAAGTTTACATCTTTTACATCCTCTCTTCCAAAAATAGCGTCCCCTTTATCCACTGCTGTAACAAAACCTGCCTGTCCACCCGCTAAAGCAATTAAAGAAAATCGATCATTTCTTAAGATCTTAAAGCCTGCCTGCAAAGGAATTTTCAACAGATACATAGCTGATCCTTCTGCAAATGGATCCAGATTAGGTCTTGCTTTCATTTTCAATAAGTGAAACGAAATGCCCGGTTGAAAAAATAATCGTGTTTTTCCCATGCGACCTTTGATACCAAAATGGTATCCACTGTTGGCGTGATTGGAAGGATTCACGGCAGGGTGTTCTGTATACATCAACGACAAACCACCTTCTATATGCAATTCATTTTGGGCTGAAAGTTCACAAAACAGTAAATTCAAGAACAGAAAACCCAGTAGCTTTACGAAGACATTCATAAATGGCTTACTTTTACGTAAGCAAATGTAATCAAATTCACTTCAACAAATTCCGTATTTCCAATCATGTATCCCGATTTTAGCTATATCCTGCACGGTTTATTCGGTTTACCCCCCGATAACGTTTTTGCTGTGATAAAAACGTTTGGATTGTTTCTGGGTTTTGCATTTGCCGCCAGTGCCGGATTAGCCTACCTGGAGTTGAAAAGAAAAGAATCAAGAGGTGTGTTAAAGGGAATTGAAGAGGACGTCTTGACCTACCAACCCTTGACATTAAAAAACATATTGCTTCAATCGCTTATTCAATTTATTCTTTTTTCTAAGCTCATATATGCTCTACAGCATGGTAAAGAATTTATTGCTGATCCTGCGTCTGTAATATTTTCTTCAAAAGGATCCTATGGACCGGGAATGTTCGTGGCTGGAATTGCTTTTCTTTATTCGCTCTTTAAAATGAATCGGCAAACAGACCAAACTGCGCAATACCAGAGAATGTTGATTAAACCACACGAACGCATAGTTGATATAACCACCCTTGCAGCAATTTACGGATTGATCGGCTCTAAATTATTTTCCATTCTGGAAAATTTCGAATCTTTTGCAAAGGATCCCATTGGTGAATTCTTTTCCGGAAGTGGTCTGACGATCTACGGGGGTTTGATTCTGGCGTTTATCATGGTATATCGATATGTGCAGAGCAAAGGCATGAAGCCACTTCATGTTATGGATGCTGTTGCTCCGGCATTAATGATAGGATATTGCGTGGGCCGAATGGGCTGTCATCTTTCCGGTGACGGCGACTGGGGTATTGTCAATGAAATGGTCAAACCGGGCTGGTTTATTTTTCCGGACAGCTGGTGGATAAATCATTATCCACACAATGTTTTGAAGGAAGGCTTACAACTTGAAAATTGTTCCTGGGAATACTGTAAACAACTCGTTCCAGGCGTATTTCCAACACCACTCTATGAGGTGATTCTAGCTGGTTTGATTACCGGATTTCTTTGGATCCTGCGGGTTAGGATTCATCGGGCCGGAGTATTATTTTTTACTTACTGTTTGCTCAATGGTTTGGAACGCTTCTTTATCGAGTTCATTCGCGTAAATCCACGCTATCATTTTTTTGGTTTTGATCTTTCACAAGCACAGTTTATTGCCTTAGGCCTCGTGCTGACCGGAATCGTGGGCATTTTGTATTATTGGAAAAAAAACATTCCCAATTAAAGATATTATTAATAAAATGATTTTCTAGGATGATTGCTCCTGCAACTTTTAGAAAAAAATTATTGCATTGGTCAGAAGCAAATCCTAGATATTATCCGTGGATCGGGGAGAAAGATCCTTATAGAATCTGGATATCAGAAATCATGCTGCAACAAACGCGCTCCGACCAAACGGTAGCGCACTTTAACCATTTCATTTCTTCTTTTCCTAATCTGACTTGCTTGTCGGCAGCAACTGAAGATGAAGTTCTCTTTCTTTGGAAAGGTTTGGGATATTATTCCCGCGCGCGTAATTTATTGAGAACAGCAAAAATTTTAACACAACATCACAATGGTGTTTTTCCTAAAGATCCTCAACAACTCACTAACTTTCCTGGCATAGGAGATTACACAGCTGCAGCAATAGCCTCCTTCGCCTATCAGATTCCAGCACCCGTAATTGATGGCAATGTAATCCGCGTGTATTCCCGCATGTTTGGAATTGCTTATTTACCCGTTAATGTAGATCAAAAAAAGAATTGGTTTGAAATCGCTAAAAAATACCTGGATGTAAAAAGTCCTGGTATATTTAACCAGGCATTGATGAACTTTGGTGCATTGCATTGCAAGCCGCGACAACCTTTATGTAATGAATGCCCTTTCGCAGAATTCTGTCATAGCTACTTAAATGCACACTGGTCTGAATTTCCTGTTAAAAAACAAAAAGCACCCATCAAAAACCGATACTTTCACTATGTAATACTTGTCAATGAGCATCAAGAAATAGCCATTCAACAACGCCGCGAAAATGATGTATGGAAATCATTATACGAATTACCGCTTGTTGAAACCGATCGGCCTAAAAATTTGCTAAAGCTGGATTTGAATAAACTAATTACACACAACAACAAAGAAAGTCAAGTAATAAAACTGACAAAGTTGATGGAAATAGTTTCAACCTTAAGTCACCAGAAAATTCATTGTACCTTTTATACTACCGAAACCGTTAGCCATTCAATTAAAATAAAGGATTCGATTTCCTTTGTAAACAGGGAAAACTTGGCCAACTTTGCCTTTCCAAGTGCATTGATGCGGTTCTTAAGCCGTTATAATACCATACAACATGCTAAACAAAGTCACTCTAATCGGCAATCTGGGTAAAGACCCTGAATTCAGAACACTTGAAAGTGGTACATTAAAAGCAAATTTTTCTATTGCAACCAACGAAAATTATAAAGATCGCAATGGGAATTGGCAAAAAGCAACGGAATGGCATGATATTGTTCTTTGGCGTTCCATGGCGGAACGTGCAAAACTCTTGAAAAAGGGAATGTTGGTCTACTTAGAAGGTAAACTTACTCACCGAAAGTGGACTGACAAAGAAGGACGCGATCATTATACAACAGAAATCATTGCCGACTTACTCAAAATATTGGAGAAAAGGGAAAGTTCCTACAACCCGACAACGCCCTCTGGTCAAGAAGAAAAACGGACAGAAGAAAGTTTTCAAGACTCTGTTCCTTCGCAAGAGGATGATTTGCCCTTTTAATGGTTTTAGACTATTCTGATCGCATCAACCATGGATCCAGATCCTAGTTCCTCCGCGGATTCCCTAACCATAAATTCAGATTTAATCAATGCAAATGAGCCATTTTGTAATGGGTGGATTTTAGTAATTTTTTTTTCCTGCCTCCTTTCCATTGCTCAAAAATTCTTTTCAGATGACTTCAAAACCAATTCTTCTTGGCCTGACAAAAAACATTTTATAAATAAGTTTTTTAGTGTCTTCCGGGACCATTTACCTCAGACCCTTATTCTTTTGCACAGTTTACAATTATTGATTTCCTTAATGCTTCCCTTGGCTGTGACTCAGCTTTACCTGTATCTTAATTCAGGATACATTGTTCCTCTATTTGAAATCCCCACCTTGTTAGCAGTAATTTTTCATTCCCCCGTTTCTTTTATTACAATTAACCTGTGTTCACTTGGAATGTTGTTTATCACACGATGGATCATTCCAAACTTTGCCCCTCCACGGCTTAAACGCCAATGTTCATATCTCATCCTGTTACCCCTCTATGTCTACGTGTTCATCAGCCTTCCCATAATGAATATGTTGCGATATATAAGAAACAAAATGGAGCGTCATTGGATTCAGCAAACAGTGAAAGGGCTTTCTGCGAGTATCGAAGATCTCGACATTGCAATAGATTTGGCTTTAGAAAGAACCGTCAGCACAGACAAACAGGTAAATATTTTAAAAGGTATTCTACAATTTAAGGATGTCGTTGTCAAACAAGTGATGACACCAAGAACCGAGATCAATGGTTTGGACTTTACTATGACATTTCCTGAAGTGCTCTCAACCGTAAGGATAAGTGGCTTTTCACGATTTCCAGTTTACCAGGATGATCTTGATCACATAAATGGTATTCTATACACAAAAGATTTAATCTCTTATCTTCAGGAGTCCGAATCTTTTGAATGGCAAACCCTCATCCGTCCGGATGTTCTATACATTCCTGAACATAAACCGATTAATGATTTGCTTCATGACTTTCGTACACAACATAAGCATATGGCTTTCGTCGTAGATGAATATGGAGGTACCCGTGGGCTGGTCACCCTTGAAGACATTATGGAAGAAATCGTGGGAGATATCAAAGATGAATTTGATGAACATCAAGAAGTGCAATACATTCGTTTAGATCCAAACAATTTCTTGTTTGAAGGCAAAACCCTAATTAACGACATGTGCAAGGTTCTGGGTTTGGAAATTGACTTCTTTGATTCAATCCGCGGCAATGCAGATTCTGTCGCAGGACTTATCTTAGAGCAGTCTGGCGAACTTCCGTATAAGGAACAAGTTATTTTAATCAGACAATTAAAATTCACCATTACCGCTGTCTCAAAAAAGAGAATTGAACAAGTAAAAGTTACTGCATCATGACACACTGTTTTACGATACTTATGAGGATATTTTTTGTAGGGATGTCTTTCTTCTGGATTTTCTCTTCATGTTCAGAACCCGTTTATACCCCAAAACCCAGAATGTATCCCTATGTTAATTACCCGGAGTATCAATTTGACACCCTTGATTTGTCCAATTGCCCTTTTCGTTTTGCAATACCTTCTTATGTCCAGGTTGAACGAGACAGCACTTTTTTTGAAGAAAAAGTTGAGAATGCTTGTTGGTTGAATTTACAATACCAGCAATTCAATGGAACATTACATTGTTCCTACTTTGATTTAAACAATGCCAAGCAATTAGAAAAATGCATTAAAGATTCCTATAAATTGGCAAGAGAGCACCAGAAAAAAGCCAATTTTATTGATGAGCATGTAATTCTCAAGCCCAATGGCCTATATGGTTTGTTATACAATATTGAGGGCCCTGTCGCTTCGCCTTTTCAGTTTTATTTGACAGACAGTAGCCATCATTTTTTTAGGGCTGCACTTTATTTCAATAGTCCTCCCAGACCCGATTCTATCCAACCGATTGCAGAATTTATCAAGAAAGATTTACTGGAAATGATTAACTCCTTTGAATGGAAAAACCATTGAGTTAATTAAATTCATGCTTTACCAATCCGCTTAATTACTGATAGCTGAAAAGGAATTTCCAAATAGATTCTCTATTTTCTAAACACTTAGTTTCTCTCTTAACTTTCTTATCCTTTGCCTTTTAATCAATGCGATATCTTATTCCCGCATTGATTCCAAAGAATGAATACTTCTGCTTGATTGGATAATCATCTGCCGTTTGAGATTTAAAATAAACTCTTGCCGATGGCTCAAGCATTAACATAATGCGCTCATTGTATTTATAGTTTAGTCCCACGCTCGCTAAAAAGCTCATTCCTGCACGATGCTTAAACACTTGTTGTGTGCCTTCACCGGAATTGTTCAGGTTATAAATCGTCTTTTGATCCGGTTGATAAATTTTTCCTGACTGACTACTGGATAAATTAAACCCAATACCCGTATTCAGGCTGAGTATGAAATCTTTAAGATCCCGTTCATATCCAAGAATAAAAGGAATATCGATTTGCCTGTAATTATTGTAGCTATGGTCCATGATTTCATTAATCTGGGTTTCAATGCCAATCACGTTTCCATCTTTATCCTTTCTTTCTATTGTTATGATTTGTGTTTCCTTTACATAATCAAATCGTTCTTTGTTATTGGAATACAATAAACCTGAGCGGAAGGCCAATCCGCTGCTAAAAATGACTGAACCCCTGAGTCCCATACTGTAGGATAAAATTGGCTTTTCCGAGTTTGCCCGTTTTTCTGCATACGTCAACATGGCTGGGTCTGTAACAGTCAACGAACGGTTAGAAATTTCTGGAGCATAGTAAGCATCTATAAAAAAATGTGTTTTTTCATTCTTGTAAACGTTGCACCCTTCTGCCATTTTTGTTAATTGTTTTTGATGTGTCTCTGACTTCAAGGTTGTTTGCAAGCTTGGTATGGGTGCTGTATTCTTGGATGTTTGATGAATTATACTTTCTGGGAGGAAGCCAGGATCGCTACTCACAATGTAGGTGTCTGCTTTACTTTGTGTAAAAGGCCCTGTCGCTCCAACAACTATCGGATCAGCAGACGTTTTTACAGCATTTAAACTTTCATCGGCCTGGCCATGTTGGATACTTTCCTGCGAAAATTTGTTTGAGTCTTGAAAACTGTTTACAGACGCTTTTCTAAATTTATGATTTGAAGAAAATGAACTCTGGTTTTGAACATTTGCCTTCTCTTCAATTTTGACCATTGAAGCATTCGTAGAAAGATTCTTTGTCTTTGCGTCCTGCGCTGATTGGCTCAGTTGAGACCAACTGCCCTCTTTGGACTGCTCAAACTGATAGGGTAAATCCATTGGAAGCTTGGAGGCTTTGTTTTGTTGGTGTTTATGCCAGAACCACCAGGCAAACAGCCCTCCAAGAAGGCCAAGAAAGACCAAAGTCCACATCCACTGACTCCAGCCGCCCAGTAGGAATGGTCTTCTTTTTTCGCCATCCAAGTGTCTGGCTATATTTTCCCAAACCTGCTCGGAGGGTTGCATTTCATACCTTGCCAGTTTCTTCTTGAACATACGATCCAACCAATGTCCCTGCCCCAAATTGCTCATATTGTAGTTTTTTGATATTTCAATAGTTTTTCTTGCAATGCTTTTCGTGCTTTAACCAATTGAGACCTTGAAGTACTTTCCTCAATCTGCAAGGATTCAGATATCTCCTTGTGAGAAAAACCTTCAATTGCATACAGGTTAAAAACGAGTCGATATCCTTCCGGTAGTTCGTTGATCATCTTCAACAACTCGCTTTCTGCCATTTGATCAATTGCTTCTGGTTCTTCCACCGAATCCGGCAGATCATCCCCCGCGTTATACTCATTTTGAAAGCTCTTCTTGTTACAATTTTTAATCGCATTATTGATCATGATCTTGCGTACCCACTGTTCAAAAGGTCCTTCCCATTTGTATTGGTTCAAATTCGTAAAAACCTTAATAAATCCGTCCTGCAATAAATCCTCTGCCTCCATTCGATGTCTAGCATATCGCATACAGACCGCTAACATTTTCCCTGAATAGCGATCAAACAACTGCTTCTGACTGATACGATCTCCCCGAAGACAACCTTGTATGATCTTTTCTGAATCCACGAGACCACTAGCTTTAGATATGATCCCTTACCCCAAGTTTTCGCTGCCTGTTCCGGGAACAGACTTTAATCAAAGGTAAGATTATTTTAAAACATTGACTTTCAATAGAAAATCTGACAAAATGGCATTAAAATTTTCGGGTTTTTCCATCATAGGTGCATGCCCGCATTCCTCCAGCAAAACCAATTGCGAATTGGGGATGAGTTCATGAAATTTTTCGGCTACGAAAGGTGGGGTAACATTATCATTCTTACCCCAAATCAGAAGGGTGGGTATTTTAATTAAATGCAGTTTATCGGCCATATTGTGCCGGATGGCCGATTTTGCCGTGGCTATCACGCGAATGGCTTTCCCCCGATCATTGACTATACCGTATACTTCATCCACCAACTCTTTAGATGCAACGGAAGGGTTAAAAAAGGTGTCTTCCGTTTTTTTCTTAATGAATTCATAATCACCTCTTTTTGGGAAAGTATTCCCCATTCCACTCTCAAAAAGCCCGGAGCTGCCCGTTAAAGTAAGGCTTTGTACCCGATCAATATCCCTAATGGTATACATAAGTGCAATATGACCCCCCAAACTATTTCCTACGATATTGATGTGCTTCAAATCCTTAAAATGAACAAAATCCATTACATAATCAACCAGTCCGCTAACCGTTGCCTGTAATATAGGCTGCTCATAAATGGGCAGGATTGGAACAATTACATTTAACCGATTGCCAAAATAATTAATGATGCCTTCAAAATTGCTCAATGCGCCAAAAAGTCCATGCAGAAGCATGAGCGGCGGTCCATCACCACCACTTTCTATAAATTTAAACTTATCTACTTTTTGAATCGGATAGTGCATATTTCAATTGATGCGAACAAAATTAATAGAAATCTTAAAACTTCAGTTTTTAACTGGCTTCAGCTTAAACTTATAGAGAAAAAGAACAACGATCCATAAAAATATCCCAACCCATTGGTGAGAAACGGCATACCAAATGGGTATCGCTCCTACACTGTTCCATAACGTCAATATCCCCAGGCAAAGTTGAGATAGAATGATTCCCAATAGGAAAATACCCCAAGGTCGCAATTCACGGCGATTCTGTTTTAACCACGGCAAAACGGAAATCAGAATAAGGCAAAAAAGTAAGTAGGCTAACAGCCGATGCCAAAACTGTATAATCACGGGTCCAACATGGCTTTGCTCATATTCGTTAAAGACATATTCAGGATAGAGCGACCACTGAAAAACCTCAGGTGGTGCCCAATGCGTATTGATCATCGGCCAGGTTGGAGCCACAATAGCCGCTTTCATTCCAGCCATAATGCCACCAAAAAAAATTTGTATAAAACAGAGGCTAAAAATGAAGCCGAACAACCGATACTCTTTACGACTCACCCAGCTGATCTCTATTTCTTTTATTCTTGAAAAAATAATCTTGGCCAGAAAAGCTAAAGTGATCACGGCCAATGAAAGGTGAAAAGAAAGTTTATATGCATTCACCCAAGGCCGATGAATAAGCCCACTCGCTACCATGATCCAACCCAAAGCGGCGACTGACGATGCCAGCAAAACCAAGAGGATGAGCTCCTTCTTCAACCCTTTGTCCAGTTTCTTCTGTACCCAGAAAAAAATATATGGAATAACAAATACAAACCCCATCAATCGTGCCCAAAGCCGATGAAAATATTCCCAGAAATAAATAAACTTGAACTCATGCAGGCTGAAGTCTGCATTGATCTTCTGGAATTGAGGTGTATTCTTATATAAATCAAACTCTCGATTCCAAGCAGTTTCATCCAGTGGAAACCAAATGCCCGTAACGATTTCCCACTTCGTTATACTCAATCCACTCCCTGTCAAACGGGTAATTCCCCCCAAAAGAATCTGGATAAATATCATAACCAATCCCACCCACAACCAAATTTGCACACCGTCAGGAAAAAACTTCGACCTGTTCATGGATCAAATATCCAAATTCATAGCGAACAAAAATATTCTCAACCTTTACATACCCCAATATATATAATTAAAAAATATTGAATAAATGAATAGTATGTATAAGTATTGTGAGTATGTTGAAAAAGAAATAGCTTAGTTTTTCAACATGTTTTTAACAATCTTCCTATAAATTATATGTATGAAAATCAATGAATTTTAGCTTTTTTAACACCAATGGATGGCCACAAAGGTTAATAACCTATTGTTGAAAAATGGTTCAAAACACAATAAAACCTTCAATAGCTTTAACAATAAATCCTATTTACTTTATAACATTGTTGTTTTCCACAAAGCGAATAACATAATTTATGCAAGTATCGGTAAGATCACAGGAAAAAATTTTTCTCCCGATTATTGATCATTAAGTAGTTAAATGTAAAATATTATCAATATGTTTAAAAAATTATGAGAGTTCTTATTCAGCGAGTCATCCGGGGAGAAGTTGAAATTGAGCGAAAGACAACGGCTTCCATTGGAAGGGGCCTGGTCATTTTTCTTGGTGTAGGTCAGGAGGATCAAGAAGAGGATATCCTATGGTTATGTGGTAAAATTTGTCAAATGCGAATTTTCAATGATTCTGAACAGAAAATGAATCTTTCGCTAAGGGATGTTGCAGGTGAAGTCATGGTGATAAGTCAATTCACATTATTTGCTTCAACAAAAAAGGGTAACAGGCCCGGGTTTTCAAACGCGGCATCAGGCCCGGTGGCGAAAGATCTTTATTTAAAATTTATTCATCAACTTGAAAAAACCGGATCCATAAGGGTTCAGAAAGGTGAATTTGGTGCTGACATGAAAATTCACCTAATCAACGATGGTCCGGTAACCATTTGGATGGATTCAAAACAAAAGGAATGAACATGAACAACGTGCAAGAGATGGTGGACCATTGGATTAAACGCTATGGTGTGCGGTATTTTGAAGAAAAAACCAATATGCTCATCCTCATGGAGGAAATTGGAGAATTGTCCCGATGGATGTCGAGAAAATACGGAGAACAATCCTATAAAAATTCAGAAAAAAGCACTCAGGTAGAAGCGGGTATCAAAGAAGAACTCGCGGACGTGCTGTTTGTTCTATGCTGCCTTGCAAATCAAATGAACGTAGATCTCGAGGAAGCGCTTAAAGAAAGTATAGAAAAGAAAACAACCCGGGATGAAAGCCGGCATATTCAAAATGATAAATTAACACCCTAATCATTGAAAAAGCTCAGTCAGATTTTTTCAAGAATGTACCTCGCGGCTTGTGTCTTGTCGGCGATGTTTGCCTATTTATTAATTCCTGATCAATCTATAAACGCCAACCGTCAAATTACTGAAATCGCTCTGGTTAACCCATTACAAAAAGTTTGTATTTATTGTACTAAGGTGATGAAACATCCAGATACCTTTCTGGATCGTTATTTTTCGGGTAGCAGATCAGTAGAAAAATGCACTACAGATTCAACGGGCATTACAGGTTCTGCGGTTTGTTTTACCGCTTTATTTGGGACAGATAAATTTGGTCGGGATGTATTCAGTCGGGTAATTTTAGGCATTCGATACACCTTTACCATTGCCATAAGTGCAGTTATTTTATCGATGATCATTGGATTGTGTTTAGGAGGAATGGCCGGATATTTTGGAGGAAAAACGGATCAGGCCATCAGTGTAATGATCAATATTTTCTGGTCTCTTCCCACCATATTGTTAGCCTTTGCGGTAGTGATGAGCTTTGGAAGATCACTCTCATCCATATTCATCGCCATAAGCCTTACCATGTGGGGGGATGTCGCCAGGCTGGTGCGAGGGTTGGTGATGAAAAGCAAGGAACAAATTTATGTCAAAGCCGCCAGGACGCTGGGATATACCCATTTTAAGATATTGTTTAGAGAGATCATTCCTAACATTATGGGTCCTGTTTGGGTAAATGCCGCCGGAAATTTTGCATTGGCGGTATTATTGGAGTCTGGTTTATCATTTTTAGGCTTTGGTTTACAACCACCGGTACCCACCTTAGGCAATATACTTCAAGAACAATATGTTTATGCAATTACCGGGAAGCCAATGCTTGCATTGATTCCAGCCATTGTTGTAGTTTTGCTGATTCTTTCATTTCAATTACTCACCAATCATTTAAGAGAAAGCTTAGATGTTCGGCAAACTCACTAAAAATGAGCAGGGATCAGGAAATTCTGCGTAAAATGCAAAATGAACTCAGTCTAAAACAACTGCAGATCACTTCTCTGTTGAACATAACCCAGGCGATCAATGAGAATTTACCCGAAGAGCACTTGTTTAATATGTACAAGAGTTTTCTGACCTGGGAATTGAGCATTGAAAAACTTATTTTGTTTTTTAAAGAAGAAAATTCATGGCATCCGGTCATTTACCATAACATTGATGAACAAATTCCTCTGTCCGAATTGCCGGAACACTTTATGCAATACAAGCGCTTGCATACGGTGAAACAGACAGACCCAAAGGTGTTGAAGAATTTTGAATTCATTATTCCGGTTTATCATAAATCGGACCCTATTGCTTATTCGCTGATCAGCGGAGTAAAGAACGGAGAAGATATTTACAACAACATTCAATTTATTACTTCCATAACCAATATAGTCGCGGTTGCAATTGAAAACAAGCGTTTGGTAAGAAGGCAAATCATCCAGGAAAAAGAATGGGAACTGGCCAAAGAAGTCACCCAAATGTTGATTCCTGAAAAAATGCCGGAAGGAAAACAATTTGCATTATCAAATATCTATCGGCCGCATTATAAAGTTGGCGGCGATTACATAGACTACCTTTGGTTTTCCGAACACCAAATCTGTTTTTGTATTGCAGATGTTTCGGGAAAAGGAATTGCTGCAGCGATGATCATGGCAAATTTCCAGGCTCTGGTCCAAAATTTAGGACAACAATACAAAGATCTTGAAACACTGGTTCTGGTGTTAAACGAGTCCGTTTTAAGGATTACGAAAGGAGAAAAATACTTGACTTTTTTTATCGCTGTTGCAGATTTTAAAAAGAAAACGCTGACTTACGTTAATGCTGGTCATATTCCTCCGCTTTTATTGCAAAACGGAAGTTTTACAGAATTAAAAGCAACCACGACCATCATTGGTCATTTTAATCCGCTGCCCGAGATCCGGGAAATTGAACTTCCCCTGTCGCCCGGAGCCCATCTTGTAGCTTTTACGGATGGATTGACCGATGTAAAGAATGAGTCTGGCGTAAACTTTACATTTGATAACATAAAACGAGCTATTTTAGACCAAGAAAAAAACAATCCGTCTGCGATTTGTGAAGCCATCATGGACGCCGTGGAGGATTTTGGAAAACAAACAGAAATGCCTGACGATATTGCAGTTGTGGCATTTAAATATTTAGGCACATGAAAAAGAAAATTATAGCGGTGATTCTGGCCATTTTTGCAGGGGCATTTGGTGTGCATCGCTTTTATTTAAGGCAGCCTGAATTAGGTATTGCTTACATTGCATTGTACATATGGATGGGGCGATTTTTTGGTTTTCCATTTTCGGCTATTCTAGGATGGTATGATGCCTATAAACTGTTGATCATGGATGAACAAGAGTTTGACAGACGATACAATAGTTATTTTTTCAGAGATCGTTATGGAAGACGAAGGGATGTACCAAAAGAAAGACCATTTCAAAAACGAGGGAAATATATTTTAATAGAAGAAGAATCCAGAACGACCGAAAAACAACCCTCTAGCTATTTAAGAAATCAGAAAGACCGTAAAGAGGCGGAAATGCTAAGAAAAGAAGGGATCAGAAAATTCAAGGAATACGACGCAAAGGCTGCTATTACTGCATTTGAAAAGGCACTTGCACTTAATCCAGAAGATTTAGCAAGCCACTTTAACATCGCCTGTGCCTATTCAGTGGAAGAAAACGGCCTTAAGTCTTTTGAGCATCTGGAAAAAGCAATCAAGCTCGGCTACCAAGACAAGGCGAGTATCATGAATCATGAGGCACTTGCGTTTATAAGGGTTTATCCCGCATTTGAAATGTTTAAAAACAATCAATTTCAATTAAACGAACAAATACTTTCTTCCATCCAACAAACAGAGGGAATGTTAAAAAACGAACGCCTTGAACTTAAAAGCAAAATCCCGGTATTATTAAAATCAGAAGCATAATGAATGTAACCATTCTGAACGATTGGAACCGAAAGGTGTTACAACCAGAAGATAAGGTAGAGGAAGCCAAAGCATTGTTTAAACGATACAACTGTTCCGAACTACCGGTCATTCAGAACATGCAATGTCTTGGAATTTTGGAACAAGAACAATTACAGGCTTTGGATGACCAGACCCCAATTAATCTTGGAGTACTTAAGCCCTACGTTTCAATCAATCAAAAAGAAAATCCCGCAGCCCTCTGGCTTAAGCTGATTGAGAAACAATGCTCGACGCTGATTTTGGTTGATGAAAAAAATAAATTCACTGGTTTTGTCAATACAGAAGATATCATTAGAATATACAAACAACTGTTAGGGATTGGAGAGACTCATTGTGTCCTGGTGTTGAAAATGAGAAAACTGGATTACTCCCTGGCAAAGTTGGCACATCTGGCAGAAGAGACGGAATGCCAGATATTAAATGCTTTTACCATCAATGCAACAGACAGTGAACAAGTTTTTGTAAATTTGGATGTTCATTGTGATCGCCCCGAAAGTTTTATTCAGTCTCTTGAACGTCATGATTATGAGGTGGCTAAATTGTGGTGTAAAACCGAAGAAGACGATGTGCTCCAGGAGCGATTGGACATGCTCATGAATTATTTAAATGTCTGACGATTTTGCCTGTTAAAGGTTTTTGCCTGTTACTTTGTACCTTATTTTGTGTAACACTTATAAGTGGGATGCCTGACCCCCCTAAGCTCATTATTACAGGTTATGAATTTATAAATTTGGTGAAAACAAAATCGTGGTTTGCAAGTCGCGAAATAAGATATGCACCCGGAGATAGTATTTTATGGGACGATCTGAGTCGTGTGATGGAAGAAATTAAGTCTGATTTAAAACGAACAAATTTATTTACGCGTATTGAAATAAAACCATTGATAGATTTTGGAGAGGTAAATTCCGTGGTTTTCAAAATTGAGGTTCATGAAAACTGGTTTATTTTTCCAGGAATCGTTGCAGAACTTGCAGACAGAAATTTCAATGTCTGGTGGCATGATTATCACCATTCACTGGAACGGATCAATCTGGGTGTAACACTTGAACACATCAATTTAACGGGCGTTCGCGATAATCTGGACGTTAAATATCAATTTGGGTATACTACCCGCATTGGCTTAAAGTATCACCGTCCGGCCTGGAACAACAGCACCCCTTTTGGCTTTGGGGTGGGTTATCATTATACCGAATTTAAAGAAACTCCAGTTGAAAATGTTGATAACAAACAAGTGTTTGTTAAGAATGGCAATACGCCAATTTTTATTAAAAGAGAATATTCTGGAAGCGTCTATTATAAATACAATAAACTCATTCATCTGCAAATGCATCTGGTGCATAACCACAATAGTTTTCTACCCGAACAAGCGATGAAACATCCAGAATTTTTCCTCAATGGGAAAACAAATCAGGTCTTTACACAGCTCAACTTGAATGGACAATACAGCACGATTGATCATCCCTTGAGGCCGACCCAGGGATGGCAGTATTCGGTTTCCCTACAGCAGATAGGAATTCCGGTTTTTCAGGAGGATGTGTTTACCTTCTTGAGTCAGACCCTTAAAACGGGGAAGGCCATAGGTAAAAAATTTCACCGTGAGCATGCTCTTTTCACCAAAATTGGACTGACGCGACACAAAGTTCCTTATAATTTATACAAAGGTCTCGGCTACAGTGCAAGCAACGTTACTGCATATGAATTGTATGTCATAGATGGCCTGGATTATGCTTATTTCAACAACCAAGTGCGATATAACATAGGAACGGTGAGATGGGAATTTTTCAAAATATTCAAAAACGAACCCATGTTGCGTGTGAAAACAGACATTGATTTAAGCTTCCAGGCCAATTTAGCCTATGTAAACGACCCATTTTATTTTGCAAAAAACAATTTGGTAAATACCTTATTGTACAGTTCTGGGATTGGCATTAATTTTACTGTCAATGAATTGGTGGAGTTTAACGCATTTTTTAGTATTAACCATTTAAAAAACACGGGTTTGTATTTTCACACCCGAAGGACTTTTTAATGAAAGTATTTATATATTGTCAGCATGTTCAGAAGGACGACGATGTGCACGTTAAAGCATTGATCTCCCAATTAAAAGACCAAAAGCTTAGTTATTGTTTTAATATCGGCTACCTGGAAAAGACTCAGCAGGAGTCATGTCATAGTTGGAGCAGCTATGAAGACATTAAGAAGGAAAAACCGAATTTCATAATTACACTTGGGGGCGATGGTACTATACTCAAGGCTCTAACGTTCGTTAGGGATTCGGGTGTTCCGGTATTGGGAATCAATCTAGGAAGATTGGGATTTTTAGCCAGTACGGAAAAGCGCCTTATGGCTGACGCTGTGCATTATCTGGTAAACGGAATGTACGAAATTGAACAAAGAAGTTTATTGCGATTGGATTCCAGTCATGGATTATTTGGCGAAACACCTTTCGCACTGAATGATTTCACATTGTTGAAACGCGATAATTCATCTATGATCACGATACACACCTATTTGAATGGAGATTATCTGAATTCATATTTTGCCGATGGCTTGATTGTTGCCACACCTACAGGATCAACAGGATATTCCCTGTCTTGTGGGGGACCTATATTATTTCCACAGTCTAAAAACCTGGTCATAACGCCTGTAGCGCCGCACAATCTTAATGTTCGCCCGGTCGTTATACCCGATGACGGGGTCCTGAGTTTTGAAGTCGAAGGAAGAACAGAAAATTTTTTATGCACCCTGGATTCACGCTATGAAGTCATTACGGCAGAACATCAACTGGCGATTCGCAAAGAGCAGTTTAACATAGGCCTTATTCGATTGCAATCCAATGGATTTCTGAAGACGCTAAGGGAAAAATTGCATTGGGGTGTTGATAAAAGGAATTAGCACATGATAATAGAATTTGACTGGAACAATCAAAAATATTCTGCTAACCTACAAGAGGGAACAGACCTGTCCATTTCATATAAAGAGGAATTTAGTCAGGTAAATTGTTTTTATGCGCCATTTTTTTCTGCACAGCCAGTCAAAATGGGAAACTTTACCGGGAGTATTGAAGCCGGATCACCGGTTAATTTTTACAATTCTTTTATTAACATACATGGCGGTGGAACCCATACGGAAGGGGTTGGTCATATTGCTCGCGAAAGACAAAGTGTCAATAAAATTTTGACTCAGTATTTTGGAGTGGCAACCTTGGTTTCGGTTTATCCTACCAAAATGGAAAACGGAGATCGCGTAATCACAAAGCAAAGTTTAAGCGTGTTGATGGATGGTTTAGCGCCAAGTGATTTTTTAATTTTACGCACCCTACCCAACCTCGATTCCAAGAAAACACAGCATTATTCAGGGACCAATCCAACTTACCTTGAACCTGAAGCCTGCCAATGGATTTGTGATCAGGCTTACAAACACTTGTTAGTTGATTTACCTTCTGTGGACCGCGAGCAAGATGGAGGGATTTTAGCTGCACATCACCTTTTTTGGGCAGGAGAACGCAGACTTGATTGCACCATTACAGAGTTAATTTATATTCCTGACCATCTAAAGGACGGATATTATTTTATAAATTTACAAGTAGCATCTATTGAATCGGATGCCAGTCCATCGAGACCAGTCATCTTCTCAATTCAAAAACGGTGAAGCTCAAAGGAAAGGAAACGAAGGTTTTGGTTTTAGAACAATTCAGGCAATGGCCTGAAAGAGCATATACGGCCTATTGTTTTTTTTATAAAGCGCACCAACAGGAAATACTACAACTGCCATTTGATGATTACATGGAAATGCAATATTATTTCCTTAGGGCTCTTTATGAAACCGGAGATTTTACCATATTGCATCGCGAAGCAAGTATATTTTTGGAAGAACTCATCCAACACCAAGAGTTTACGAAAGAGCATAAAAGCGTTTATTGCAAAACGATAGAGCTTATCGCATTGGCAGAACAAAATTGCATGCAGCAAAACCGTGCAATCGAATTAAATAAATCACTGGTAAAAATGGGGAACGCACCCAAGAGAATACAAAAAAGGCTTTTCTGGCTACTGTTTCAACGAAACTATAGCCAGGGAAAAACCGGTATGGCGATGGTAATGATTTTTTTGTTGCTTTCGCTGGTGGTGAATGCGCTCATTGTTTTTTGTATTGGTCCGTTTTTTGGCGAACGGTTGATTGGAGCCGAAATGATAAGAAATACAATCTTTGGTTTGGGTATTCTGAACTTCTTACTTTTGCAGAGTCTGTACGCACGAAGGGCTTACCTTGAAATTAAAAAATTGCGGCCAGCGGATCGACAGGCATAGACACCAATAAGCCGAACTGAATTACACGATCATCAGGCATCGCTAAAGCGAGTTTAGGGCAAAGGTCCCATTTAGAGCCTAAAAGCTTTAAATCCGGTGCGTTGACTGCCAAAATGACACAATTCTGAGGCTGGAATGATTTGTGCAATACCCTTAACCTAGTAAAAATCAAACATGTTAGGCATTTTAAAGAAGATTTTTGGAACCAAACAGGAAAAAGACGTTCGTGGTTATTCCGTTCGTATAGATGAAGTAAATGCGGCATCAAAGGCCTTGTTGCCATTGGATAATGATCAACTTCGCAACAAAACACTGGAATTCAGGGCAAGAATTAAAGACCATTTGAATCAGGTTGATCATCAATTGGAGCAACTGCGCAACACCGCAGACCAAACGGAAGACGTTTTTGCAAAAGAAGACATTTATAATGCCATTGATCGCACCAGAAAAGAACGCGATCAGCAAATTGAAGAAATCCTGAGGGAAATACTACCAGAGGCGTTTGCAGTGGTAAAAGAAACAGCGCGGAGATTTTGCGAAAATTCAGAAATTACTGTACAAGCAACCGATCATGACCGGCAGTTGGCGGTTAGTAAACCCTATATTAAATTGGATGGAGACAAAGCGAGTTATTCCAACCAATGGATGGCCGCAGGAGGGCAGGTCGTGTGGAATATGATCCATTATGACGTGCAGTTAATCGGCGGAATGGTTTTGCACGATGGCAAGATTGCTGAAATGGCTACAGGAGAAGGGAAAACCCTGGTCGCAACATTGCCCGCCTATTTAAATGGACTTACGGGAGAAGGGGTTCATATCGTTACAGTGAACGACTATCTAGCCAGGAGGGATAGTGAATGGGTTGGACCCATTTTTGAATTTCTGTTATTGACAGTAGATTGTGTGGATAAGTATAAACCACATTCGCCTCAGCGAAGAAATGCCTATTTATGTGATATAACTTACGGCACCAATAACGAATTTGGTTTTGATTATCTGCGAGATAACATGGTGCGTAGCGTTGATGAAAAAGTACAAAGGAAACACCATTACGCGATGGTGGATGAGGTGGATAGTGTATTGATAGATGACGCACGAACGCCGTTGATTATTTCAGGGCCCGTAGATGTTGATGAAGAAAGTCAGGAGTACAATGCGCTTAAACCTAAGGTAGAAAGGTTGATCAACGAACAAAAGCGTTTAGCGACTCAGTTTTTAACCGAGAGTAGGAAGTTAATCTCGGAAGGATCGACTGGAAATATGGAAGGCGAAGGTGGTTTGTTATTGTTCAGAGCTTACCGCGCGATGCCAAAATCCCGGCCATTGATTAAGTATTTAAGCGAAGAAGGGATACGCAATATCCTGCATAAAACAGAAAATTATTACATGCAGGAGCAGTCCAAAAACATGAGGATTGCAGATGAACCCCTGTTGTTTACCATTGATGAAAAAAACCGGCAAGTTGAATTGACTGCATTGGGAATCGATTTTTTGTCAAAGGGAGAATCAGACAATAACTTTTTTCTAATACCCGATTTATCAGCGGAAATACACCTCGTTGAAAACGACGACCAACTAAGTAAAGAAGAGCAAACCAAAAAGAAGGAGAAAATACTGGATGATTTTTCTACAAAATCAAAGCGATTACACTGTGTTAGTCAATTGTTGAAAGCCTATACCCTGTTTGAAATCGATGAAGAATATGTTGTCATTGATGGCCATGTAAAAATTGTGGATGAAGGGACAGGCCGATTGTTGGAAGGAAGAAGGTATTCCGATGGATTGCATCAAGCCATCGAAGCAAAGGAAAATGTAAAAGTTGGAGAGCTGACACAAACCTACGCGACCATTACTTTGCAAAACTATTTTCGTATGTACCATAAACTTGCGGGAATGACCGGTACTGCGGAAACGGAAGCGGGCGAATTTTGGCAAATCTATAAATTGGATGTCGTTGTGATTCCTACAAACCGACCAGCAGTACGAGATGATCGAGAAGATTTGGTATATAAAACAACGCGCGAAAAATTCAATGCGGTGATTGATGAAATCGCGGATTGTACCAGCAAAGGAAGACCGGTATTGGTGGGCACAACGTCGGTTGACATTTCAGAAAAGTTAAGTAGGATGCTTCAACTGAGGGGAATTCAGCACAACGTGTTAAATGCCAAACAACATCAACGGGAAGCCGAAATTGTTGCAGAAGCCGGAAAACCTGGGAAAGTGACCATTGCTACGAATATGGCAGGCCGGGGAACCGACATCAAAATTTCCGATGAAGTAAAACAGGCAGGAGGATTGGCCATCATTGGTACGGAAAGGCATGAATCCAGACGAGTTGACCGACAGTTAAGAGGCCGTTCCGGACGTCAGGGAGACCCAGGTTCCAGCCAGTTTTTCGTTTCATTTGAAGACAACTTAATGCGTTTGTTTAACTCCGATCGCATTACTGGAATTATGGATAAATTGGGCCATAAAGAAGGTGAGGTATTGCAACACTCAATGGTGACTAAATCTATAGAAAGAGCGCAGAAAAAAGTTGAAGAAAATAATTTTGGTATCAGAAAACGGTTGTTGGAGTATGATGATGTTATGAATATCCAACGCGAAGCCATTTATAAAAAGAGAAACCATGCTTTGTATGGTGACCGTTTGACAGTAGATCTAAGCTATATGTTTCATTCAACCATTGAACAAATGGTTTCGCGGCATAAGTCGCAACAAGATTATGAAGCGTTTGAACTGGATGTAATTGCACTGTTGGGTTTCGAGCCTCAAATGGAAAAGTCATATTTTAATGAAGCAAAAGAATCGGATATCGTCCACGAAATTAGCCGTCAATTTTTTGATTGGTATTCTCGAAAAGAAGAAGAAGTCAAAGAAATATTAATTCCTCTGATAAAAAACGTTAAGCAAAACGAAGGAACCAGATATCAACGTGTAGCCATTCCGGTATCCGACGGACATGCTGAACCTATGCCCATTGGTGTTGAAATGGACCAAGCCATTGAAACAAATGGAGGCTCCATCATGCGCGATATAGAAAAAACAATTGCTTTAATAAAACTTGATCACCACTGGAAGGAGCATCTTCGAAACATGGACGAATTAAAAGAATCTGTGCAAGCAGCAAGTTTTGAACAGAAGGATCCTTTGGTAATTTATAAATTGGAAGCTTTCAAATTGTTTGAACAACTGGTCTATAAAATGAATGAAGAAATTACCTCATTCCTCGCAAAAAGTAGGCTGATGTTTGCTGTAGATCAATCGGTATCCGAAGCAAAAACCCAACGCACGGATTACAGCAAGACCCAGACAAGCAGAGCAGAAAACAATGCACGCAGGGCAGCCGAGACAGCGGGTCAAGGCGAAAGAGCTACTCCTCAAACAGTTCGTAATGCGACACCTAAGGTGGGAAGAAATGATCTCTGTCCATGTGGAAGCGGAAAAAAATTTAAAAACTGTCATGGAAATGCATAAATTGCCATCATGAGAACTATTTTATTATTGCTGGCAAATAGTATTCTATTCTCCTGTGGTATAAACGCACAGGCTACCGTCACCATTCAAGAAACTGCGGGTATAAAGGAGCAATTGGAGAAATACATTCAAACCAACAGCACCATAACCCATCTCAGCGGATGGAGAATAACCATCATTACAACGACTGACCGAAGATTGATGGAGCAAACCAAAGCAAAGTTTCAAGCACAGTATGATTATCGTGTAAAATGGGAATACAAAGAGCCTTATTATTATTTAAAAGCAGGAGCATTTTTAATCAGGACAGAAGCAAATCTTGCACTGGAATTTGTAAAGAAAAAATTTCCACAGGCATTTCTTTCTATGGATAAAGTCGCCTACGAAGAATTGTAAAGAGATGCTGCGCAGTCGCAAAAATCGCTATTACGATTGGATAACCGTAGGAATTTATCTGAGTCTATTGGTAATCGGGTGGATTGCACAGTATAGCGTAAGTGCGTCTCAAGCGACACCAGTGGATTTTCTGAACCTCGATCACCCCATGACGAAACAAAGTCTTTACCTTCTGATGGCATTGTTAGTATTCGTTGCAGCTCAATGGGTTGAAGAAAAATTTTGGCATACATTTTCATATTTGATTTACAGTATTTCACTCATTCTTTTAGTGCTAGTATTGTTTGTGGGAACTGAAATCAATGGAGCTAAGGCATGGTTCAATTTAGGAGGCTTTTCATTTCAGCCAGCGGAACTTGCAAAATTTGGAACGGCCTTGGCCCTTAGCTCATTTATGACATTTTACAAAACCAATCTTAAACAAGGATATTTTCAGTTAATTTCATTTGGAATTATTGCGGTTCCACTTTTATTGGTCCTCTTGCAACCAGACGCGGGATCTGGACTCACTTTTCTTTCATTTTTCATCATGCTGTTTCTGGAAGGATTGAATCCAATTTATTTTATTGGAATTGCTTCCTTATTGATTGTATTTATCGTTTCATTTCTATATCCTTTAGCGTGGATTCAATTTGCATTAATCTTTGTTGGTTTTATTGTCGCCTGGGTACTTTCTAATTCATTTCGATTGAAATGGTGGATGTTGTTAGCCTTGGTATTCATCTATGGGGTGTTGATATTTTATTTACGCCCAGATCAATTAATCTATGCATTGATTCCTCCCATGGCTGGAATGCTTGTCTATTTGTGGAAAACCAAAGAGGAAGTATTGGCTCTTGTTATTCCGTTTAGTGTTTTATTGTTAATTGGAGTTGCCCATTTTTCGGTTGACTTTATGAAAAAACTTGAGCCCCACCAACAAGAGCGTATTAAAGTTTGGCTAAAACCAGAAGAATGCGATCCCCGAGGGTCACTCTACAATGTTTTGCAATCAAAAGTTGCAATTGGAGCTGGTGGTTTTGCAGGTACAGGTTTCATGGAAGGCCACATGACGAAACTTAAATTCGTTCCGGAGCAATCTACAGATTTTATTTTCAGTAGCATTGGGGAAGAACATGGATTTATAGGAGGGCTCACCTTGATTTTGTTATTTGCTTTTTTGATATTCCGAATTATCAACATGAGTCAACAAGCAGACCGGAAGTTTTTTTCTACCTATGCAGCATGTGTAGCCGGGTTGTTGTTTATACATGTGATGATTAATATCGGAATGACCATTGGTTTGTTTCCGATTATTGGAATTCCCTTACCCTTTATCAGCAAAGGCGGTTCTGCATTAATTGGATTTTCTTTGATGTTAGGGGTATTGTTTAATATGCAAAGCAAATCATGATGGAAGTTCAGTTTACGCTGGAAAAACAAAGTTATGATTGCGCAGCCAGGACGGGTATGCTCCATACAGGACATGGTATAATTCATACCCCTGTATTCATGCCAGTGGGCACAGCAGGAGCAGTAAAAGCTCTACAACACCGGGATTTAAGAGAGTGCATTCATGCATCCATTATTTTGGGGAATACCTACCATTTGTATCTGCGCCCCGGTATGGAAGTATTGGAAAAAGCAGGTGGATTGCATTCATTCATTCATTGGGATAGACCGATTTTAACAGATAGCGGAGGCTATCAAGTGTATTCTTTGAGTGAAAGGCGAAAAATAGAATCGGGAGGGGTGTGGTTCTATTCGCATATTGACGGTTCAAAGCATTTGTTTACACCCGAAAATGTAGTTGACATACAGCGTACATTCGGATCAGATATCATGATGGCTTTAGATGAATGCCCCCCCTATCCATGTGATCGAAAATATGCACAGAAATCATTGGATTTGACGCATCGTTGGCTTGAAATGGGATACCATCGTTTTAAAACTACCGAACCGAAATATGGACACAAACAATGTTTCGTTCCAATCGCACAGGGATCGGTATATGATGACCTTCGAGAAAAATCATATCAAGGTATCCAACAATTTGAAAGTCCGATTTATGCAATTGGAGGATTATCGGTGGGAGAGCCAGAAACTGATTTGAATCGATTGGTTGAATTGGCGGGAAACATTTTACCGAAGAATAAAGCGAGATACCTGATGGGGGTAGGAACGCCCAAAAATTTATTGGAAGCCATTGAACGCGGAATAGACATGTTTGATTGTGTATTGCCAACCCGCAACGCAAGACATGGAATACTGTATACGACGCAAGGTATTTTACACATACGCAATGCAAAATGGAAAGAAGACATGGGTCCGATAGACCCTGGGTTAACACTAGAAACGAGTTTTCAACATTCAAAAGCTTACCTAAGGCATTTGTTTTTTGCCGGAGAGATGTTGGCTTCAACACTGGCCAGTTTACAAAATCTACGATTTTATACCTGGCTGATGGAAGAAGCACGAAAGCACATTGCGAACAACAATTATAAATCTTGGAAAGAAGAAATTCTTCCTGTTATTCATCGCAAATTGTAGTATGAATCCGTCGAACTACTTCAAAATCATTGATCGCTACATCATTCGAAAGTATGTTTTGACTTTTTTATTCATTTTACTTTTGTTTTCATTGGTATCCGTTGTTTTTGATTTAAGTGAAAAAATCGAAAAATTTCTTTCGAAGGATTTAAGTACGTGGTACATCATAAAAGAGTATTACTTCAATTTTTTACCCTGGATACATTCATTGTTGTTTCCATTGTATGCACTGATCACCGTAACATTTTTTACTTCCAGGATGGCAGGCCAAACGGAAATCATACCCATGTTGAGTGCAGGGATGAGTTTTAACCGATTGTTGTGGCCTTTTTTGTTTTCCGGTGCCATTTTTACGGGAATTCACCTGGTGGGAAATCATTATTTTATTCCAAAGTCCAATAAATCCCTGCGCACATTTGATAATACATATATAAGACCAGGAAATATAAAATCCAGAGATCGAAATGTTCACTTGTTTGTTTCCAAGGATGTAGCAGCTTTTTTAAGACATTACCAAAAAAGTGATAGCAGTGGATTGGATTTTCAAATGGAGCAGTACGAAGGGGAAAAGATTTTAAAAATATTGAAAGCAAAAACAATAAAATGGAAAAGCGAACCCAATATTTGGACCATAAAAGATTATGAAATCAGGACCATCGCAGATAGTTCGGAAAAAATTGAAGTGTTTGCTAATCAACAAATAGATAGTGCAATCAATTTATATCCGACAGATTTTGTTTTTGTGTCAAATGAAAAAGAAATGCTGACCACCACTGAACTGAAGCAATTTATCCAAAAAGAAACAGAAAAGGGATCAGGAATAACCAAGGCATATGAAATTGAATTGTATCGGCGTACAGCAGATCCATTTACTACGTTGATTCTTACTTTTATCGGAACCTGTATTGCCAGTCGAAAAGTACGAGGAGGATTGGGCTTACATTTAGCCGCGGGAGTTGTTTTAGGGGTCATTTTTATTTTTTTATCCAAAATGTCTTTGGCTTTTGCAAGCAATGAAGTTTTACCTACCGCGCTAGCTATTTGGATTCCCAACCTGATTTTCTTTGGAATTGGCCTTTACTTATTGAAAAAGGCACAGAAATAGAGGTACAAAAACCAAGCAATAAAAATATAATATATAATATTTACAAAATCAACAACTTACAATATTTGTCGCGTATTTAGTATTTTTTTAACAGATTTTGTCTAAGGATTTGTTGGAAAAAATTAAACAACGCGATACATTTGAGGAAAATACGAAGTATGTCAACCCTAGAATTTTATACTTTACTAGACAAGCAAACCCAAACACTTCAGAATTTTGCCTATAGTTTAACGCGCGACGAAGAAGATGCCAAGGATTTGTGTCAGGAAACTGCATTCAGAGCCCTTTCCAATAAAGATAAATTTCAAGCAGGGACCAACTTTAAGGCCTGGTTGATCACGATCATGAAAAACATCTTCATCAACAACTATCGTCGGAAAGTGAAAGGTGGAATTGTGAGTGATAACAGCGAAAATCAATATTACCTCAATTCATCCAGCAATGCTGTTCAAAATCGAGCGGATTCCGATATCATGATGAAGGAATTAAACAACATGGTTGAAAGTTTGGATGATACTTTGAAGGTTCCTTTTGTGAGGTATTATCATGGTTTTAAATACCAGGAAATTGCTGATGAACTAAAGTTGCCTTTGGGAACTGTAAAGAGCCGCATCTTTTTTGCCAGAAAAGCCTTAAAAAACAAAATCGGGCAGCATTATGGCTACCATGGCGAATTGAGTCTTCAGGAAAACTAGACCGGCTAGATGGCGTATTAAAGTCCTGGAAAAGTCTTCGAAGAAGCGTTCCGCTCTTTACGTTAAAAACAAGCCGAGTTTAATACACCCGCAAAGAAAAATTCCGAAATTATTTTCATGAGTAAAAATAAAAAGGCCCTGTATCAAACAGGGCCTTTTTATTAAAACCGATTGAATTTATTGTTATTTGACAATTATAACTTTTTGTAATCCTTCCTGGTTTTTTCCAACAACCTTTATGGCATACATTCCTGGAGCCCAGGTACTCGTATTTACAAAGAAAGATTTTAAGTTGGTTTTCTCTGCATTAAAAATGTTTCCATTTTCATCAGCATACATAATTTTCAACTCTTCACTTCCTTCGAAGGCGGATAAGTCAAGAAAGAAATAATCACTTGCACGGGTTGGCATGGCTTTTACTTCTTTCAGATTAACTGGATTGTCATTGGAAACGACATATGCCAGGTCAGCAGAATTAGATTGTAAAACAAATTTGTCTGATTCCTGTAACCAAGTAATTACTTCAAGGTTTTTGAAGTCTTCAATGCTGTGTTCGGTAGCAAGATTAATAATGTTTGCTGCCTGAGCATCCAAAGGAAGGCGATATGCTCCTGGAGCGGTCCAACTAAAGTTGAAAGACTTGGAGCCTCCTGCTGGAATTTCTCCAACAAGTGTACCGGCTGCGTCTGGTACCATTTTCTTCATTACATGAGGAAACTCAGTTTCACCGTTAGATTTTACGTTTTTAAAGGTCACTTTTTCACATACGGCTACCAGCAAACGAGTGGAAGAGGTCGTTGCATTTAATGCCTGAACATCTACGGTGATATCCACTTTTTGACCAGTAACTTTTCCTGATGGAGTTACGACATGAAACGCAGGGATTCCCTGATTTTCTTCAAAAATAGTTGTGTTATAACCATTGGGATTGATGTTGGTTTTTCCATCCAGTAAGGTAGCAGGAATCGCATTGATACCTCCGTAATATGTGCTACGTGCGGCACATTCAGAAGTATAATATGGATCTCCCGTCCCTGGGAAATAGAAGTGATAAGTAAGCTCTGTATATTTATCAGGATATTGTCCAACGACAGCATGTAAAGTTTCATTTCCAGGCTTGCAAGGAGGACAGGTTGAAGAACTGAAATTTTCATGCATCAACTTGCGCGTCACAGAAGTGTCGTTGACGATGATGATGGAACGAATGGTGTCATCAACCGTACTGACAGGATCAGCACCGTTGATTTTACTAATCCATGATTTAATGGTATAAGTTCCGTTAGATAAAGCAATTGGTGTAGGATGTTTTAAATTAAACTTGGTTTGGGGAGCAATGTTAAGATTACTGATGTCACCGGTGGCAGACGCAGCTGCGCCATCGTTAATGTTATAAGCATAGGTAACGTTGGTAATTGCATTGGCTCCCGTGTTGATGAAATTTCCCGTTAAATCAATCGGAAACTCACCGGTCAAATAATATTTTTTCAAACCATGGCTTGAACCGGCCGCATCGTAATCAGGCTGTACTCCCGGGACAAACTCATAATAAGTATTATCGTCTGGAAGGTAATTGTTGTCATTTCCACTTTGATAATCAGGAGAACCCTGAACTTGCAATGCAGTGGTTTTGTCAATCTGGATACCCAGGGTTAATTTAGTTTTATCTGAACACACCGCACCATTTTTCACGCATTGGGTTCTTTGATCAACGATGAAAATTTTGTTAGAAGTTTCTTCAAGGACAATAGAAAAATAAACCCATCCGGTACCCAGGTTCTCTTCTGTGTAGGAATTGAACATGATCCAATGTTGGCGGTTGGGGGCTGTACCAAAGGTTTTAGTCACGACATAATCGCTCGCCAGGCAACGAAGTCCCCAAACCAAAATAGATCGATTGGGTATTTTATCACTGGGCAATGCAGTATTTGCAGAGTCAATGACGGTATTATCTCCAGTCGAGAAAGTGACCACACCACTTGAGCTTACTTTGTACTGAGTAACACTGATTCCATTAAAAGAAAAAGGAAATCCCAGGGTTCGGATAGCGGACCAATCACCACTTTTACGAGGACCCGTTAAGATGGTAGTCCAACCGGTTGGAAGACCACCTCCTGGAGGATACTCGGCATCTTTATTTAGGCCGCCAGGATTTTGTCCTGCCCTAACATAAGGAAGGTAATAATACTGGGCATCTGCCATAGATAAACCCAGGAAAAAAAGGATTAGAGAGTAAAGTTTTTTCATGCTGGTAAATTTTGCCGACAAACCTAATGAAAAAGGTCAAATTGATGACATAAATCCTAGTAATTAACACATAATCTATTTTATTATATGAAATTTACATATTTTCCTTTTGAAAAAAAGGCAGTATTCCTAATGAGATTTTGATAACACTCAAAGACCCAATCTCTTCGCTATGGCGATAGCGGTGTCATCCCAGTTAAATTGAATCCTATGTCGGCGACCGGCGATCAGGCGATCATCACGGGACGGGTCATTGAGACACAATTCCATTTGCTGGGTCATGGAATCAATGGAGTGCGGATCAAACAGATAGGCTCCGGGGCCAGCAACCTCCGGCAACGAGAACGCATCGGAGACCAACACTGGAATATCACAATACAAAGCCTCTAATACCGGAACGCCGAATCCTTCTAAAAAAGAGGGTTGAATCGCAGCAAACGCACTTGAGGTTAATTGGGCCAACAATTCGCTTTCTACATAACCGTAACAGTGTATTTCCTTTTGAAACGGACTCTTTTCCAGAGCATTTTCAAAGTCACGGTTGGACCAAGCTTTACGACCCACGATGATCAACTGAATTGTATGTTGGGTTTTCTTTTTAAGTTGACCGAAAGCATGAATGAGATTGACCAGGTTTTTTCGTGGGTGGATTGCGCCAACAAACAGAAAATAATCTTTTCCATCAGCATATTGATCTTTTATTGTTTGTTTCTGGACATCTTCAATGGGACGAAACACGGATCTGACGCCATTTGGAGCCAGACTGATTTTTTGACAGCAATCCGGAAAAGAATTACATAGATCTTGTTTAGTCGCATTGGAAACACTAAAGAGATGTTGTGCTTTGTTCAAATGGCGCGGCACAAAATACCGGTAATACAGATTGACTAACCAAGGAACTTGTTCAGGAAAGTGCAAATAAGATAGGTCATGTACGACCATGAATTGGGGTACGGAAGTCTGCAAACACCCGTATCCATCCGGACTAAAAAACAGGTCTGGAGCAATTTTTTTGAACAACCTGGGAAGACGCCATTCAAACCAAATAAACCAAAGAAAAGGATGACGGGCAGGGGGCGCAACCACCAAGTGACGAATTGATTCATGTTGGATCAAAGGCACTGTCTGAGGACGGTCGTATATAAAATAGTACTCATGCTGCGGGTAGTTGTGTACTATCCGACTCAGAACATGGTAGCTATACCAACCGATACCTTCTAATTTTCCGGGTATTAAAAACCGGGCATTTACGGCAATGCGCATAAGGATGAACTAGTTGCCAAAGGTAGCATAAACCCAAGGCGAATGATTACCTTTATCGGGAAAATCAAACCATTCGTCGGAGGAGATGAATTTTGGGGAACCAAACCTTTGCTGAATCAGGTTAAAAATGAAAAATCAACTTTATGGCATTAATATCCATTGGAATTTTGATGATTGTCATCGGTGCAATTATGTCCAACCGCGACATGGGGATGTCACGGGTTACACGCATCTTAAAAATAGCTGGTGCTGCTTTGATCGTTATTGGGTTTTTATTCTCCAGCATCGTTGAAATTGATGCAGGTCGCATTGGAATCAAGAAGTTATTTGGAAAAGTTCAAAATGATATTTTGGAAAGTGGTTTACATTTGGTCAATCCATTGATGGAAATTCTGCGAATGGATGTTAAAACCCAAAACTACACCATGAGTGGTTTACATGACGAAAATCAACAAGTAGGCGATGATGCTATCCGGGTATTGACCAGCGATGGATTGGAAGTGACCATTGATTTGACTGTATTGTTTCGGTTAAATAAATCCGAAGGACCCAGAGTCGTTCAGGAAATAGGAACCGATTATGTAGATAAAATAGTCAGGCCAATATCCAGAACAAAAATTAGAGACAATGCAGTTTATTATCAGGCTATCGAATTGTTTTCCACAAAGCGTGATGAATTTCAACAAAAAATTTTCAAAAGTATTGAAGCTGACTTTGCTCATCGTGGTTTAATTCTAGAGCAATTACTGGTAAGAAATATCTTGTTACCTCAATCCGTCAGTGCATCGATTGAAGAAAAAATAAGAGCAGAACAGGAAGCCCAAAAAATGACGTATGTACTTCAAAAAGAAAAACAGGAAGCAGAAAGAAAACGCGTCGAAGCTCAAGGTATCGCGGACTATCAAAAAATTATTAATGCGACATTGACGGAAAAACAGTTGCAATACGAGTGGATCAAAGCGTATCAAAATCTTGTGACTTCAGGAAATTCAAAAGTCATCTTAATGGAAAAAAATGCTCCGGTTATTATTGATGGTAAAAACTAAAGCAAGTGAATGATAAGTTGTTTGGTAAATAGCGGCAATTGTATTTTCTGTTACAAAAGAACTCAGTTGCAAATTATTTACCACCTGGTTTTTCCAGTTTTTTGTGGCGCTTATCTTCATCACCTGAATTTACGGGTACTTGGGTTTTAGGATTTGTTTTTATTGAATCTTGTGGCAATGTGGGCGTAGTTTCTTTTTTAACAGGAGTAATTTTAGCCACCAGGTTTTTTATTTTCTGATATTCATTCTGATATGTTTCTTTGCCGGTACAGGCAAGGCGCTGATGCTTACCATCTATGTTTTGGATTCTGTTTTTTGGATTCGGATGTGTGCTCAGCCATGTTGGAGGTACCGGTTGATTTTCCATTTTTTTAAAAAAACCAGAAGCACCTGCGGCATTATAATGGGTCGGGCATAAATAAACAACCGACATACTGTCCGCATCGGTTTCATGTGCTCGACTAAAACTTAAACTCAATAGCGTTGTAGCAACCTGTTTAATCATTTCTTCTTTTCCCAAGGCGGCATCTGCTAGAATTTGAACTCCCAAAGTTTTGCTCAACTGCTTTGTGCTGTGTCTTTTGGCTGCATGAGCTATTTCATGTCCAAGCACACCGGCCAGTTGGTCTTCCGAATCCAGGAAGGCAATTAATCCGGTATACAAATAAATGTATCCTCCTGGTGTGGCAAAAGCATTAAGTGTATTCAGATCATTGATAATGGTAACTTTCCAAGCAAAATCATTTGCATATTCTACCTTTTCTCCCTTTAAAATTTTTTGAACGATATTTCGAACATACTGGTACAGTAATTCATTGCCTTTTTCTGGAAGTTCAGGATACTCTGTTTGGTTGGCGCTGATTTCGAGATAAACTTTTTTTCCTAACTCAACATCTTGAGAGACAGGAAAAAGGTTAAGATTGTCCCATCCTTCTTTCAGAGACTTGCAGGAGCTGGTAAACAAAATAAAACTGGCTAAACAAAGGAATAATGGTTTCATGTGAGTAAAATTGAGCCTATTAAGGTAATCTATTTTCATTATTGGTTATCACTTGCTTCAGAAAAGCAATACATGCATCGTAATGAATGGATGGAACATGATCATTTAATTCAATGGGATACGAACGTATGTAAGTTTGAAAAATTGCACCCAGAGAGGGACTTAATAAGTAAGCTTTTCGAAAAGAAAATGCCCGTACAGCGGTCATCCATTCCATGGCCAAGACGGAATAAACATTTCCAACAATGATTTGATTTTTCCATCCGGCATTGGCCGCCATACTGACGTGATCTTCCTGCCCTTTTGAAGAAACAATGGAATCAACGGATGCCGGGGTAGCCAGTTGTTTGTTTAAGCTAACCGCTGCTGCAGCGGCATATTGGACAATCATGAATCCTGATTTTACGCCAGGGTCTTCTGTTAAAAAATCCGGAAGGCCTCTTTGGCCACACACCAACTGATATAAACGACGTTCAGAAATATTGGCCAATTCACACAGGGCCAGCCCAAGGGTGTCAGAAGAAAATGCAAGCACTTCTGCATGAAAATTACCTCCGGAAACAATTTCACCGGAACTCAGTAAAATCGGATTATCGGTTATGGCATTTATTTCGCGCCCGGCAGTGGCTTTACAAGATTCTATCAGATCCCTGCAGGCACCATGAACCTGAGGTGCACATCGAAAACTGTACGGGTCTTGAACCGATTTACCAGGCCTGTTGCTTAAATCGCTACCCTCCAGCCAATGGCGCATACATTCAGCGGCATGAATTTGACCAGGTTGATTTCTGAGCAGGTGAATTTCCGGATGCAAAAAAGAAGGGCTACAATTAAATGCCTCAAACGATAAAGTGGCAGTCAGATTTGAAATGTGATATAGGCGGTCAGCTTCCCATAGCGAATGAATTAACAAAGCCAGGGAATACTGAGTTCCATTGAGCAATGCCAGACCTTCTTTAGCCTTAAGGAGTGGAGCAGACAATTGTTCCCGTTCCAATACTACTGAAGTCGGACATTCTTTACCATTTTGCACTAAAACACCCTCCCCAATGCAAGGCAAACAAAGGTGGGCCAGAGGAGCCAAATCGCCTGAAGCCCCTAAAGACCCCAAGGAAGGAACTTTTGGAAGTAGATTCCGATTATACAATTCCACCAGAAACAGGAGTAATTCAGGTCTGACGGCCGAGAATCCTTTAGATAAGGTGATGATTTTGAGCAATAAACAAAGCTTAACCACGCTTTCAGACACAGGGTTTCCAAATCCACAGGCATGCGAACGAATCAAATTGGATTGTAACTCATCCAGTTGTTTATCCGGAATGATGACATTGCACAAAGCGCCGAAGCCTGTATTGACTCCATAATAAGCTGTATCCCCCCGAAGCGTTAGTTCATCCAACCGCATCCGTTGCTCGGCTAAGCGCTGCAGGACAGAGGGATCGAGTTGAATCGTTAACTTGCCATGATGGATATCCCAAAGGCGATCCAGACTCAAAGGAGCAAGGGTAATCGTTGCAGTTTGAACCATGCTCAAAGATAAATACAGCCCCGTTGTCCGTTTTGAAAACTTGGAAAATGCTTTCGTTGGGTTGATTGGTTAAAAAGGGGTTAAAACCGTTATTATAGAAACGATAATTTTGCAAATTCGGTTAAATAGCCAAAGCTGCATTTTCTAAATTAATTACTTTTGTGCACTTTTTTTGATTACACAACGTTAACAAAGTCAATAAAATGTATATGAAATTTCAAATTATCCTTTTCATATTTTTTGCCTCGGTGATCGGGGTAAATGCGCAACGATTTGCCTTGGTAGATGTCAATAAAATTCTGGACAATCTCGAAGAATACCGAAATGCTCAGGACGAACTGGATCGTATAGCTGCTGGGTGGAAACAAGAAATTGCCATTGAATACGATAAGATAAAAGCCATGTACAATAAATATCAGGCAGAACAAGTGTTATTGACAGAAGAGCAACGAAAATTGAAAGAAGAAGAGATTACGAATCGGGAAAAAGAAGCTCGCCGCATACAAAAAGAAAAATTTGGAGAAGAAGGAGAACTATTTAAAAGACGTCAAGACCTGGTAAGGCCCATTCAGGACAAAGTTTATACGGCCATTCAGGATTATGCCTTATCCAACAGTCTGGATGCCATTTTTGATACCAGTGGCACAGCAGGAATTATGTATTACAATAAAGATCTGGATCGCACTGAGGCAATCTTAAAAAAGTTAAAAGCAAAATAATTACTGACTCATTTTATCCTAAAACAAGACAATGAAAAGAATTTTCACTTTAGTTATTATTGTATTGACCAGTTGGTTTAATTTGACCAATGCCCAAAAATTTGGCTATCTAAATTCACAGGCCTTGATGGCTGAATTACCAGAAGTCAAACAAGCGGATGCCACATTACAAGCTTTGCAGACCCAATTGGAGAAAAAAGGACAATTGATGGTTCAAGAACTTGAATCAAAATACAAAGATCTTCAAAGAAAAGAGCAATCAGGAGAAATCAGCCCCAAGGCCCTGGAGGAGGAAGCGCGTAAATTGAAAGAACAAGAAGGCGAATTATCAAAATACGAGCAAGATGTTCAAAAGCAATTAATGAGCAGAAGGCAGGAATTACTTCAACCGGTGGTGGATAAATTAAACAACGCCATCAAGCAGGTGGCCACTGAAGGACAGTTTACCTATATTTTTGATTCGAGTGCCGGAATCTTGCTTTATGCTCAGGAAAGTTTGGATGTAACTGCACAAGTGAAAACCAAGTTGGGCATTTAATTTGTGGATGCCTCACAACCCATAGGCATTTTTGATTCAGGAATCGGTGGGCTCACGATAGCATCTGCCATTCATCAGTTATTGCCCAAAGAATCCATCATTTACTTTGGTGATACTGCACACCTTCCTTATGGTGAAAAATCACATGATGCCATTCGTTATTATGCATTAAGAATATGTCGTTTTCTTTTGGAGAATAAATGTAAAGCCATTGTTGTAGCCTGCAATTCCGCATCTACTGCAGCTTACGAAGTGTTACTTGAATTTTTCCATCATAAAGCGGTCTTTGTAAATGTCGTTGACCCTCTGGTAGAGGCAACTCTGGCCTTGAATAAAAAACAAATTGGCATCATAGCGACTCATGCAACGGTCCAATCTGGGGTATATCAAAAATTGCTGCAATCTCCTCAGGACCATGTACAGGTCCATGCGTTGGCCACTCCCTTGCTCGCACCCATGATCGAAGAAGGATTTGTAAACAATAATATCAGCCATTCAGTCATTGAAAATTATCTTACCGATAAGATGCTTTCAACGATTGAAGTACTTTTGTTGGCATGTACCCATTATCCCTTAATCAAGCGCGAAATCGAACACTTTTTCCAAAATCGGATTCCCGTTTTGGATTCTACAGAAGTTACGGCTAAGCAACTTGAAAGAGCGTTGGCAGATCAAAATTTATTAAGTCAGGAAAAGGTGCTGAAGGATCATTTTTATGTCTCAGATTACTCTGAGAATTTCGCTCATGCCACGAGACTTTTTTATCCTGAAAACATAAAGTTGGAAGGTATGAATATTTGGTCCTGAGGAGATCCGGATCTTTAGCTTTTTTGTAATAGCTTTGAACATAAATAATTTAGCAGATGAATCCTATCCACCTCCATTTGTTGTTGAATCACGTCCCCATCTTTGCGGTATTGTTTGGTTTGGCGTTAATGATTTGCGGACTGATATTTAAAAATGAAACCACTCGATTGACAGCCTTGGTATTTTTTGTTTTTGCAGCTTTATCAGCAATCCCAGCCAACCAATCAGGGGAATCGGCAGAGGAAAGTATTGAAAACATTGCCGGAATTGATGGGAAGATTGTGGAAACACACGAAGAAGACACCAAACCATTTTTTATTGGAACACTGCTTTTAGGTTTGGTATCGGTTGGGGCCTTGTGGTTTCACAGAAGGCAAAAACCCTGGGTTGGAAAGTTACACTGGCCATTGGTACTTATGGCTTTAGTTATAGGGGTGTTTGCTTATCAAGCCGGAGTGAGCGGAGGTAAAATTAGAAGACCCGATTTGAGAAGTTCCGGGGTTGAAATGTTAAACAACAGCGGAAGTGAATCAGAAGATGATCATTAGTATACTTTCCGGTACGAACGGTTGTTCACCCACTTGCTCCAGGATTTGTTGTACGTATGGATCCGCTTTACCGGATGGCCGGAAAGGTTGACAACGGGATATCCACGATTGACCCATTCGAAGATGCTACCAACAAGGTTGTAGACATTAACATAGCCACTACCTGCTAACTTTTCAACAATTTTTTCGCTACGAAAACCCACGGAACAGTAACAAACCATTGATTTATTCCGGGGAAGCATTTTTACACGATCCCAAAGAAACGAATCATTGCCAATCCATACCGCACCAGGGAGATGAGATACGCGGTATTCTTTCCATTCACGCGTATCTAGGATAATGTATTGATTAGAATGATCGTATAAAGTATTGCAGTCTAATTCTTGAACGGAATGATTCAACAAGGAATGGATGTATTTGTCAAACTCAGGATCCTGTAGGTTTATCTTGTGTTGTGCGAAAGTACTAAGCGTACTGCAAAAATAAACGAATCCGAACTTCAAGATTCGGTTCATATAATTTGCAAAGGACCTGATCCAGCTCGATCACGGATCAAACGGCCAGGTTGCAGGTATTCTGAAAATTCAGATGCCAACCAAGCTTCGATTTTATTGGTTTCTGAAGAAGGGAATAACAGGTGAATGTTGGGTCCTGCATCGATGGTGAATCCAACTGGGATATTCTCCTGGGATCTCAATTTTCTGATTTCATGAATTAAGCGAAGCGAGTCTGGTTCCAACAAAATGTAGGAAGGTTGAGAAGTCATCATCAACGCGTGCAAACTCAATGCTTCACGTTCAGCAATTTCAATAAAATCAAACCAGTTATCGCGACCCAAGCATTCAATCAGTTGAGTCATGTTCATCGATGCCTGCTGAATGCGCTGATCTTTAAAAAGGTGATGCGACATGAGCTCATGACCGGCACTTGATGATACCGGTTTTTCTTTTGAAGACACAATGAGTATATAATCTTGTAGAGCTTTAAAACAAGGATGAAGAATGGACTTACTAGGAATTCCAAATTCATTTGAACTACCCCGTACTCCAGGATGTTCACCCCAAATACTTGCGTAGGGAAAAAGTGAACGACAAGCAGAACCGGATCCCAGGCGTGCTATTTGGGAGGCTTTTCTTATAAAATGTTCTGTATCCATCGTTTGATAGCAATTTACCGACTGATCAAAGGAACAGAAGTTTAATGCTAATGCACTCATTGCCGAAGCAGAAGAAGCAATACCCGAGGAATGTGGGAAAGAGTTTGATGAATGGATGGATAAAAAATATTCTGGCAACCAGGGAAAATTTCCTTTAATGCGTTGTAAGAAAGATAAAATTTTAGGATCAAAGGAAGGTTTTGGTATTCCATCTAAAAAAAATTCAAATGATGATTGATCATTTGAATTCCGGGATCTCCAAAACACCTTTGTATCGGTTTGGCAAACCGACAGCGTAAAGCTCAGGGAAGGGTTTAATGGAATTTGATTAAGCTGCTTACCCCAATATTTAACAATGGCTATATTAGAAGGACTTTGCCAACGCGTTTCAGTCAACATGGTTTTCAAGATCTTTTTTCATATCAAATTCTTCCAGGACCGCATCCAAAACAGGGTCTTTCCCGGAAATGTATTTTTCTTTAAGTTTATAGCCATTAAATTTTCCCAACTGATTGTAATAAAACGCCGTGAAACTACCACGTAATTCTTTGACAATAGAATGAAAAGACTTGTCCAATTCCCGTTCAACCATTTTGGTTAAAAGAAAACCTTGGGTACGAGTCAAATTTTTTAAAGTATTTTCAAATTGCGCTTCCAGGGCTTGATCAATCTGGTTCACAAATTTACGACGTTCTTTATCACTCATCCCCAAAGTGGCTGATTCTACCTGCCTATATAAACGAACGGAATGCGCTGCATAAGGATACACTACCTGAGCATATCTCCTGTATTTTAAATAACGTTCCTGCTCTTCAGGGTTCTCAAAAAATCGCAAGGGCAGAATTCCGGTTCCATCCAGTTCAAGCAACAAGGTGGTATCCTTTCCTTGGATGAGCACCGTCGCCGGTATCCCCTGAATGGTGGTTCGATAGCTTATGCTAGAGTCAGATTGACAAAGTCCCAGGACTGGAAAACCTAAAACAAGAAAGCGCAGCAAGCCTATCATGTAAGCATAACGTCCGATAAGATTATCTGGTTTTCCAAGCATGTTAAAGCAAAGGTAAAGTGTTATTCATGGCGTTTTCAACTGGAATTTAAAGAGTAAAAATGCTTGTTTATCAATTTTTTTTGCCCTTTTACATATTAATTGATCTGGTTCATCCTCATATCATGGCCATTCATTATATGATCGTCCTAAGAGCACACCACAAACAATACCTTTGGTCGATCATAGGAAAAGCTTTTTATAAGCCATTTAGCTCATTTCTTAACGAAGCGTAAAGTCATGTTTTGCAAAAATTTTAGTCAGGGAATGTCCCTGTTTGTGTTATTTCTATTGAGTACAATTGTCGATGCGCAGGAAGTGCGATTGGTAGGTCGGGTGGTAGATGCAACCAATAATACAGGACTGGAAGGAGTTTTAGTCGGCATCAAGAATGCCCAAACCGGAGCAACTACCAATACCCTCGGAGAATTTTCTTTGTTGGCTGCAGATCAGTTCCCCTTGATGCTTCAAATCAGGTATACTGGATACGAAACAAAAGAAATCGAATTAAAAAGCAATGAATTCATTTTGATTTCTATAGAGCCAAAACGCACCGAATTGGATGAAGTATTGGTGGTCAGTGGTTATACGGTACAAAAGAAAAGCGAATTTTCAGGTGCCGTGGCCAATATCGACGTTCAGAAAATACAAAATCGTCCAGCGGTGAGTTTTGATCAGCTTTTAGGAGGACAGGCCCCTGGTATTGATGTCCTCCAGCAAACAGGTGTTCTGAACAATACACCGATTTTGAGAATTCGTGGAATCAATACCATTACCTCTGGCTTGTATCCCTTGGTTATTGTAGATGGAGTTGCCATGTTTGTGGGTTCCATTGGTGGATTGATAGGAAATAATCCATTATCAGATTTAAATCCTAATGACATCCAATCCATTGACGTATTAAAAGATGCATCAGCGGCAGCTATATATGGTTCTAGGGCAGCTAATGGAGTCATGGTCATTACCACAAAAAAAGGGAAAAAAGGACGGGTGCGTGTAAATTATGACAACTGGTTAAGCAGAAGCACCCCATATAATTTACCTAAATTACTGGGAGCGGAGGATTATGTGATGATAAAAAATGAAGCCATGAAAAATGCTGGCTTACAGCCGGGTTATGCATTGATGTATAATCCTGACAGCAGCATTGTCAACACCAGTTGGTATGATGTTGCTTATCGTCCGGCGTATTCGCATAGCCATAACCTGAGTGTTTCAGGTGCCAATAACTCAACCCATTATTTCTTTTCGTTTGGATACACCAATCAAAACAGCTTTATCCGGTACAATGAATATGAGCGGTATTCAACTCGTTTAAACATAGAAAACAAACTCAACGAATTCTTAAGTATTGGTGCGGTTGCAAGTTATTCAAATGGTTTCAATAAAGGCCCCAATACCGGAGCCATCGCCAGTAATTCCATTGGGACTTCATCTTATAATTCAGAATACATTACAAACGAACCCTTAGGAAGGATGACTTATGTGTTACCACCGAATGTTCCCGTATATCGTGCAGACGGATCATACAGTATTCAGAATAAAATTAGTGTGGGTTACGGAGCCAATAACCCAAGTACAATAGGAACGATCAATGCGTATAATCTTGCAATGGTTCAAAAGCTGGATGTCAACACCTCAGAAAATAACACCCTGATTGGTAATGTTTATGGTGAATGGAAAATAGCGCCGTCTTTGAAATTTAAAATGAGTTATGGCATCAACAACCTGCAAACTGAAAATAAGTCATTTTTAAATCCAACACATGGTGGAGGTGCATCTTCCAATGGAGTAGCCACAAACGTTTATGCAAATTATTACAGAACGGATTGGGTCAACACCCTGAACTATGAATTTGATGTAATGGATCTGCACAATATCACTTTACTTGCGGGATACGAACAATTAAAAACCAATATCAATTCCTGGGGTGCACAGCGGAGCAACATCACAGATCCATATTACGAAAACTATCAGGGAGGATTTGTCAATATATCTCCTTTTGGAAATCTTTATGCTGAAAACCGACTCTTGTCCTATTTCTCCAACATGACTTATGATTTTGACAAACGATATTTTTTCACTTTTAATTTTAGGCGCGATGGTTTGTCTGCTTTAGCGGAGGGTAACAAGTTTGGAAATTTCATGGGAGGCTCTTTGGGATGGAATTTAAGCAAGGAATCATTTTTTGAAAAAAGCAATTTACAAAAAGTCGTTGATGAATTCAGAATCAGGGCAAGCTATGGTGTTGTTGGAAATAGTGAAATTGGAAATTATCCAGCAGCAGGATTGTATGGATCGAACACATACGGAGGGCAACCTACATTGATTTATGCACAAACTTCTAATCCTGATTTGAAATGGGAAACCAGCACGAAATTGGATATTGGTTTTAATGCCAGTTTGTGGAAAGGTAGGGTGTTATTGGAATTTGATTATTACCGCAACGACATCAGTGATTTGATTCTGAAAGCGCCCCAAGCATTATCCGCTGGGATACCTGGAAATTTTATCAACACGAATGTTGGAAATATGTACAATACCGGGATTGAACTCTTTCTGGCATCAAACTTAATTTCCAAATCCAACTTCCGCTGGGATGTTAACCTCAATGTTTCTACATTGACCAACAAGGTGACTAAATTGATCAGCGATATTTACGTCCCCAGCATTTTTGGAGTACAAAACATGACCCGAGAAGGATATTCAGTAGGATCAATTTTTGCTGTACCATGTTTGGGAGTCAACCCGGATAATGGTTTGATGATGTTTCAGAACAGAGAAGGGAAAGCAGTTCAATACAACCATATTGGATCACCCAAATGGACTTATATGGATGGTAGCCCGGCACCTGCTATAGACAATTACCTGGATGGAGTTATGCAGGGACCCTCACTTCCAAAATATTTTGGTGGATTCAATAACAATTTTAAATACAAGGATTTTGAATTGCAAGTCAACTTGACGTATGCTTTCGGCCATTTACTTTACAATGGTACAAGGGCAACAAACTCGGATCAACGATATTTCAACAACGGTGAATTTATCAAAGAAAGATGGACAACACCAGGACAGGTTACCGAAATACAAAAACTGTATTACGGTGACAATGTTTCAGCAGGATTTTCATTTTCCGCAACGTCCAAGGTTGAAAAAGGAGATTATGTAAAGCTTAAGAATATCACACTGGCTTATCAACTTCCACTTCAATCATTGGGATTGGCAGACAAAATCAGTTCATTGAGGGCTTTCGTGCAGGCGGTAAATCTATATACTTTTACCGGCTACAGGGGCTCCGATCCGGAAATCAGTATCAATGGAAATAGCATCCATTCGGGAAAAGACCAGAATGTTTCTCCTAACGCGCAAGTATTTTCCATTGGATTAAATGTAGGATTTTAATACTAACAAACGTTTGTAATTTTTATCAGAACAATTACACAATATGAAAAATGTCAAAATATTAGTTTATTGCACGATGGTCTTGGTTTTTATGGGATCTTGCGAAAAAGATTTTTTAGACTCTGTTCCAAAAACAACAATACCTGACCAGGATGCGTTTAGCACACCCACAAAAATTTTAGCTCAGGTCAACAACCTTTATGGCCAAATACAAAATCCAAATTTTTATGGAGGACGCTATATTGTTTTCAACGAGCAACGGTCGGATGAGTTTGGACAAAATGATGGGAATGCAGCAACGGGTTCAGCCATTTGGAATCAAAATGTTGCTTCTACAAGTGAATACATCAATAATGTTTGGTCAGCCGCATATACAGCGATCAATGCTTCCAATATATTAATAGAGCAATTAACATCCAGTACAGTCATCTCCGAAAGTCTTGCCAAACAATATATAGCTGAAGCAAAGTTTATCAGAGCATTTTGTTATTTTAGTTTGGTCCAAACATATGCAAAGCCATACAATCAAGACAAAACGGCACCGGGAGTACCATTGAGATTGATTGCCATAAAATCTTCAGGGCATAATGACCTGGCAAGAAGTACTGTTGAAGAGGTTTACCAACAAATTCTCAAGGACCTGGATGAAGCCGAAGCAGAATTACCAACAAGTTATGCAACCAGTCTTCTTAACTGTTCACGCGCCCATCAAAGTACGGCTATTGCATTGAAGACCAGAGTATATTTGAATAAATCGGATTATTCAAAAGTGATGATAGAGGCACAAAAACTAGTCTCACCAACTGCACCATACTTTTATCAATCCGGAACGGTTACCCATAAATTAGAATCGTCATTTTCAAATTTATTTACCGGAACCTATACAGGCACAGAAGCCATTTTTTCAGTAATTTTTGCGAACACAACCACTGAAACTCCACCTTCCCAATTTGCACTCGCATTTAATTATGTAACGCAACCCATTATTTTTTTGGCAAAGGAGGGAATTGGATACCATCCGGTTTTGAGCGATTCCAATGATACCAGATCATTAATGACATCGGTAAATGTTGCAAAACATAAAATACTGACCAAGTTCAGAACAACTACAGCACCATTTAGTGATTTTGTACCGGTTATCCGTTATGCGGAAGTTTTACTCAATTATGCAGAAGCAGCAGCAAGATCCGGTAATCTTGACTTGGCAAAAAGTCTTTTATTGGCGGTTCGTCAGAGAGCTCATGCAGGATTTCAATTTAATGATAACGAAGTGGATACTCAGGAGCATTTATTGCAAACCCTGATGACTGAGCGTAGAATTGAGTTTTTGGGTGAAGGACTGAGATTGCAGGATTTGCAAAGAAATGTACTGCCTTTACCTTCTAAAACAGGCACCATTGGGAAGGCACCAGAGGTTTTACCCACCGCAAAAAATTACATTTGGCCCATACCCAGCGGTGAACTGAGTACCAACAAACTTTGCGTACCCAATTGATTCGATACCAACAAAACCATATTCAGAAAGACAATACTAACAATTGTTAGTAAATTTATTACTGTATTATTTTTTACTTAACTTTAAAACTCAATAAGTAATCTCTTATCCATTGGTCAAATCTGGGATGATCATAAAACCGGATTTGAATGGGAATGGCATAAACTTCAATGTTTTTTCTTTCGAAGTATTCCTTAAATAGCATTAAACGTGTTGCATCTTTTTCTGTGGTCAGCAGCATTTTGTTGGATTGTACGACAGAGGAAAAGTTTTCGAATAAACCCGTTAACTCTGATTCTGAAAAAAAATGATGATCTTCAAAATGAAAACTCCTGAGGGAAGCCACACGATCGATGAGATATTCCTCCAAATACGAAGATTGGGCAATGGCACTGATCAGGGTTACGTGCATCGAAGGATTGATTTTATACACTTGCGAAGGATTGAAAATATTATACGGATGACCATATTCTATCCAAGAAAAAAACAATTCCTGGTTTTTACCTGGTTTCAACTCATTGCGTAATCGGTCAAAGTCAGATGAATGTAAATTGTCGGGGCACTTTGTAACTACAATCGCATGAGCACGGGAAGCACCATAAGCCCATTCGCGTAACCTGCCAGCGGGCAGCAGAAAATCCCGTGTATAGGGCTTTGCAAATTCAGTGAGTAAAATGTTTAATCCAGCCTGTACCGCTAAATGTTGATAAGCATCATCCAACAAAATCAGCTGAAGCTCTGGAAATTCGCGCAATAAGCGAGGAATCCCCATGGCTCGGCTTTCAGAAACCGCAAAAGGGACTTCAGGAAAATGTGAATGCATTTGTTTGGGTTCATCTCCAACTTCTAAAGCACTATGCGCTTCGTTTACGAGTAAAAACCCTGATGTTTTTCGTTTATATCCCCTGCTTAATACCGCGAGGTATAAGTAATCCTTTAGCAAACGGATTAAATATTCAACATGTGGGGTTTTTCCACTTCCTCCAATGCTTAGATTTCCAATGCATATTACGGGAAAATTAAAACGTACTGGTTTTAAAACGCCGGAGGCATAAAATCCCTGGTGTAAACTTACACCAAGTCCGTAAATGATGGAAAAAGGGAGGAGGAGGATGCGTAATAGATAATGCAAAGTGAATGGTTTAAATCTTAATTAAATAGGACAACATAGGAAGTCCGAGAGTTGCATTAGTTGAGACGTTTCTAAAACCTGGTTTTTTTTCGGTGACCTCTATGTCCGTCAATCCAAAATCAGCGCGAATCATCAACTGCAACGCATGCATGCCGAAGCGGTATTGTGCCCCCAACCCAATGACTAAATCAATGGACATATTTTCATAATATGGTTTAACATCGACCAAAGCAGCATCATAAAAACCAAAAACGTCTTCTCTTGAACTTTCAGCCTGGTTTAAAAGGCTAAACTGAAAACCCCCTTGTAATACCAGACTATACCTGGATTCAGGTTTGGAGAGGTAATTGAGTAAAAATGGAATTTTTAAATAAGTCAAATGAGTTTTGTAATTGGCATCCTCAATGTTTGCTGTTTTATAATTCTGTCCCTGAATGGAGTAAATTATTCCGGACTGTATTGCAAAGTGGGGATTAAAATGGTATCCCAAATCTAAACCAAAGGCGGGATGGAAGGTGACATCATAGTCCAACAGACCGCCCTCGTCTGAATCAGTTTGATTAAGAATCCAGCTATTTTGATAAGATAAATTTGCACCTGCAAACCAGGATCCGGATTGTGAAATTGTGTTATTCAGGAAAAGAACAAATACAACGAAGGACATCATTAAACGCATATGAAAATTTTTAAGGTGAAAAATCTGCTTGATTTGCGATTGAAGAGCCTTCGGGTCTTAAAAGGTTTACTCCAATCAAACACCGGATACATTTTTTATGGGCACAATAGGATTGAAAAAGTTGAATACCTCCTTGACTGTGTCCGGCGTGTTCAAATGCAAAGTTATAATTTTTCCACATTCTGCAAATGAAGTTGTTTTCGGCCTTTAAAGATTGAAGATATTCAAATGCACGATCACAGATTTTGGGTTCAGCATACAGTTTTCCATAGGCAAATAGAATGGGTAGAAATGCGTTAATTAAAAGTACATCAATGGTATTTTTCCCAATGTTTTTGTTTTTATTAACATGGCTTACGCCATCCAGTTGATAATGTGTTTTCCAATATTCGCTAACATTGGCCTGGAAAAAAGCATAATATTCTTGCAAACTTTGCATTTCCATTAAACTTGAGAACCAATTTTGTCTGGCATGTAAGAGTTGTGCCAGTTGGGCTAGGCGTATGGTCGGAAAATGGGAAGGACGCATTCGGAGGAACTTCCACTCGACACGCTGCATTACTGGCAAATTTAACTTGTGTTGCAGGTACAGAAAAGATGATTTTAAACCCACCGGATAGGAATCAATCGGATCATCAGGGATGAGGTTCGAACAACCAAATAATATGGCTTCAAGGGATTCAAGATCTGAGAAATATTTTTTTAGCAGAGAAGGATTTAGCCATTCCAAAAGAACTTGTATACCCGGAGTATTTACTGGTGAAAAGAGGTATTTACAGATATTTGACAAAAGTAATCGCTCCCAGTCTCCATTCATTTTTTGTAAGTCTTCAAGGTAGGATGTTACTTTATGTTCAAACCGTTCGACCATTAAGCGTTCCAGTGCAATGGTTTTTAATGAAGAATTCAATGTAAACAAATGAGCATGGCATGGAATCTTCCAGGATGCAGACATCAAAGAATTATATCGCAACAATAAATCCCTTGGAAAATGTTTTTTAAGCTCCAGACAATATATCCGGCGTCCATTGATAAAAACGGGAACATCTTCTTCGTAGACTACGTGGAGAACAACATTCCTATAGTGCGGATCATCTGAATGGCCATGGGAATTCCAATCGGATGAATTTAGGTGAATTTCAATGGGACCAACCCATAATACTTCATCCACCAGAAGCCTTCCCATCAGAAAATCAGGTCCCTGATGCGGATTTGACTGACCAGGATCCAAAATATGCAACGATTCACCTGCAGTAGTCCATAGAGTGCGACCTAATAAAAACTTACTGTTCCAGAAAAAATGTAAAAGTTCTTCATCCATGAGAAAAGATTTTAACCTCAAATCCTTTCTCGTGAATACTTATTGCAGGTTAAATATTTTAAACCGATAACTCATTTTATTTTGAGCATCTGCAGGGTGTTCTTCCAAAAAGATCTGATTCCAGTTTTCCCACTCAATTTCCGGAAAATAAGTGTCACCTGCTCCATGATAATCTACTAAAGTGAGATACAATTTATTCCAATAGGGGATTGATTGATTGTATACCTCACCACCACCAATAATGAACAATTCTTTTTCTTGATTTTGTTTTGCAAGGAAGATGCCTTCTTCAACGGAATGTGCAATTAAACATCCGGAAACAATGTAATATGGATCGCGAGTAATGATAATATTGGTTCGATTTGGAAGAGGTTTACCAATGCTTTCGTAACATTTTCTACCCATTAAAACATGATGACCGATGGTAGTTTTTTTAAAGAATTTAAGATCAGCAGGTAAATACCAAGGAATTTGATTGTTCAAACCTATAATTCTTTGGTCATTCATGGCGACTATGGCAGAAATGGTCATGTTTTATTTTTTTTATGAATCATGTCTTTGTGTATCATGGCTTCATGCAATGGGCGGCGCTCAATTTTTCCGCGAAGGTATTTTTCAATCATGAGCGAAGCCATTGGTGCGGCTACATCGCCCCCCCAACCGGCATTTTCGACATACACCGCTATGGCTATTTGGGGATTATCTTTAGGGGCAAAAGCAAAAAATACCGAATGGTCTTCTCCATGAGGATTTTGAGACGTTCCCGTTTTTCCACAAATGCTGATTTCGGGATAATAGGCCTTAAAAGCCGTTCCACCATGAACAGCCATTTCCATTCCATCAATGACTGGATTAAAATATTTCCTGTCAATGGGGACCGTATTTTTGGTTCGAAATCGCTCGTCAATAACTTGTTTTCCGCTATCAAAAGCTTTAACCAAATGAGGCGTGTAGTAAAACCCGCGATTGGCTATAATTGCTGCAAGATTTGCCATTTGCAGTGTGGTCAGTTCCAATTCTCCTTGTCCGATACCAACAGAAACAAAATAAGTCGATCGCCATTGATCTGTTTTATACAATCGGGTGTAATATTCTGAAGTAGGAATGGTACCGCTGCTTTCCGTAGCGACATCACTGTACAGGGGTCGACCAAGGCCAAAAGAGCTTAAGTATTTACCCAGGAGGTCAAGACCATATTGGGGTTTGGTAAATCCTTTAATTTCGATCAAATCGCGAAAGGTTTGAATGAAATAAGCATTACAAGAATGTTGCAGGGCAATGTTGAGCCTGGATGGAGGAGGGTGATGATGGCAACCATAACTTACGTTCTTATAATAATAAGCACCGGTGCAGGTGTGTGATGAATATTCATTCAATACGCGTTCCTGCATGGCTATTAAAGCCAGGATAGGTTTAAAGATTGAACCAGGTGGATATTTTGCATTGGCTGATCGGTCGAACAAAGGCTTAAGGGAATCTCGCAAGAGAAATGAATATGCATAACCTCGATTGTTATGCACGGACATTAAATTTGGATCAAAGGTTGGAGCTGTGACCTGGCACAATATTTCGCCGGTAGAGGGTTCAATGGCGACGATTCCACCGACTTTATGTTGCATCAGGCTATCGCCATAACGTTGAAGTTCCAGATCAATGCTCAGTTGCATATCATATCCGGAGACTGCAGCGCGGTTCAGTTGCCCGTTTTCATATAAGCCTACTTCGCGTCCAAGGTGATCCTTTAAAATAAATTCAATGCCATTTTCACCCCTTAATTGATCTTCGTAATATTTTTCTAGTCCGGTACAACCAATGTAATCACCCGGGCGATAATTGCCTTCTCCCAGTTCGATATCATTTTGTGTCACCTCACTGATGTATCCCAAGAAATTTGCACCATGAGGTTCAGGGTAACCTCTGATGGATCTCAGTTCACTGGAAAACCCAGGAAAGCGGAATAAATTTTCTTTCAATGGCAAAAACACCTCAGGAGGTATGCTTTTTAAAAAAATAAAGGGGACACTTTTACTGTATTTACCTGACTTCCAATCTTTGTTAAACGCAGATTCAAATCGGGATTTATCTATTTTCAGCAATTTGCAGAATAAAGCAGTATCCATTTCCTTACGGATGGAATTGTAGGTAGCATACAAATCGTAGGTTGGATAATTGATGACTAGAATTTTTCCATTTCGATCATAGATTAATCCTCTGGAAGGATAAATGATGTTTTGATTTAACGTAATGGAACTTGCTTTGGCTGAATATTGCGGATTGAATAATTGAATTTTGGCCAGTGCAAAGACCAAAACAAAAGTTATCACCCAAAGAATACCTTTAATGATTTGATATCTGACAATTTTTTTTTCCTGGAGCATGGAGGTTCAGGATCTAAAACTAAAGAACAATTGAAACAAAAGAATGATGATACCGGAAACAAAAAAACTTAAAGTGGTTTTCAGTAATATTTCGGCCGCATACACAAAAGTGAATACCTGTAAAGTAAAATAGGAAAAGAAAAAAACCAGTAACAATAGACTGGCGTATTGCATGAACCACATAATTCCAAAATCATTTATGGTTGGACTGGTATCTAAAGGATATCCATTTTTGGGTTCAAGCAACTTCAAGGCTAAAGGTCTGCACGCCGCCATCCACAAACAAGCACCGGCATGAACTCCTGGTGACAAATAAAACATATCCACGGTGATGCCTATGGCAAAGGCAATAAAAAGGTGAAAAAATTGAGGGATTCTCAAAGGCATTGTAATCAAAACCACAGGATAGACCAGAATATAGATCAATTTCTGGTTAGAGCTATCTAAATGAATTTCTTTTAAGACGACCACCTGAAGCAAGATATACAAAAACACTTTCACCGCTTGATTCAACCAGAGATTATTCATAACGGCTTATTTTTTTTTCGAGCTCAAGTTTCTCGGATTTATTTTCATTTGCGATTACATATACTTGTTCAAGATTGGTCATGGATTGACTTAGTTTAACTTCAATATCATATGTAAAAGCTCCAGGAGTTATGCGGTACATGCTGACCGTACCCATCAATAAATTTTTTGGAAACACTACAGAATAGCCACTGGTTACCACCGTATCACCCAATCGCACATCCGCATATTTTTGAATTCCCTGAAGTTTCATAATGGCCGGATCGCGACCTTCCCAGGTGAGGGGACCAAAAAAGCCACAACGCTTAAGACGGGCACTGATACTGGTATTTCCATGTAACATAGAAATGACCAAACTAAAATGATGGCTCGTATCCGTAACAATTCCGACGAGGCCTTTGGGAGTTATTACACCCATTCCAGGACAAATACCATCCTTACCGCCCCGATCAAGCGTAATCATGTTGTTTCGGCGATCTAAAGAATTATTAATGACCGTAGCGGAAATTACTTTGAAGGGATTTACGAAAATATGTTGGAGTGATGCTGTATCTGGAGAGCGTTTTAGGATTTCCGCGTGATTCAGTTTAGTTTCCAGTAAACCGACATTTTCAGACAACAGACTATCATAACGTGTTTTCAGATTGAAATACGAGAGTGTATGGTTAACATTTTTTTGAATCCGGGTGGCCAGCAACTGATAAGAATGTAAATAAATCTTTTGCTGGGCCTGATTGTATCGTATAACCCAAATCAAGCACAGGGTTTGCAAAAACACAAATAAAACAACGCTACCATTTTTAACAATGATTTGCGCATACTTTAGCATCTATTACTAAACATTTAAGATGGAATAATGGTCCATTTCACCGTTTTGGGAAATGAATTTAAATGCTTTTTCGATCTATCAGAAATGAAAATCGATCTGTATTCTTTAATGCAATTCCGGTCCCTCTGACCACGGCACGGAGAGGATCGTTTGCAACAATTACGGGCAATTTGGTTTTCATCGATAATCGCTTGTCCAAACCCTTTAGCAACGCACCCCCACCGGTCAGGTATAGTCCGGTTTTGTATATATCAGAAGAAAGTTCAGGCGGGGTTAGCTCGAGCGCTTTCAAAACAGCTTCTTCAATTTTCATAATGGATTTATCCAGAGCTTCTGCGGTTTCTTCATATCGCACCATAATCTGTCGAGGGATACCTGTCATGAGATCTCTTCCATTGATGGCAAAAGGTTCCGGAGGATTTTCCAATTTTTTCATTGCCGAACCAATGTTGATTTTCATTTGCTCTGCAGTGCGTTCACCGATAAGCATATTATGTTCACGACGCATGTAATCGATGATGTCGTTGGTAAATTCATCACCAGCCACTCGAATGGATTGATCGCAAACGATTCCCGACAAAGCAATAACTGCAATTTCAGTAGTTCCCCCTCCAATGTCTATGACCATATTGCCTATGGGTTCTTCCACTTCAAGCCCAATGCCCAAGGCAGCCGCCATAGGTTCATGAATAAGATAAGTCTCCTTAGAGTCTACATGATCTGCAGAATCAAAAACTGCCCTTTTTTCGACTTCGGTGATTCCTGAGGGTATGCAAATCACCATGCGCAAATGCGTAAAAAAACGCCTTTTGTTTCCAATCATACTGATCATACCCTGGATCATGGCTTCGGCAGCTTGAAAATCCGCGATTACACCGTCTTTTAAAGGTTTAATGGTCTCGATGTTTTTGTGGGTTTTTTCATGCATTTGCATGGCTTTATTCCCCACCGCGATTACTTCACCGGTTTTCTTGTCAATGGCAACAATGGAAGGCTCATCGACAATGACTTTGTCATCTTGAATGATCAGCGTATTAGCAGTTCCCAAATCAACTGCCAGTTCTTGTATAAATATATTAAAAAGTTTCATTTATGTACAGTCTTCAAAATAAGGTCAATTCGTAGTTAGCAGAAACAATTCTTTCGGAATATTCCACTGGGAAGGGATTGCAAAAATATAAAAAATGTGCAGCATTTAAGCACCCGCAGTAACCAGGATCATTTTTTCAGGATCTAGATACCGCTGGGCAAGTATACGGAGTTGCTCAGCAGTGGTTTCAAGGGTAGCGGTTTTCAATTGTTGAAAAGCAAGCGGACTTCCATATTCGCTGATCAATATTTTGATAAAGGAAATGGATTGAAAAGGTCCATCCATTAATCGCAACATGTTACCGCAGAGGAAGTTTCTTACCATTTCCAGTTCTTCTTCCGGAACGAGTTTTGTCCTGATGAGCACCAATTCATCGCGGATTAAATCAATGGCTTCCTGAAGTTGGTCGGGATTAAGTTCTGCACTGATGTAAAAGCAACCATCATGCACCTGAGCGTCTAAATTGGAGTGGATATCATACGTTAAACCCTGGTCTTCACGGATTTTTTTCATTAGACGCGAACCAAAATAGTCGCCCAAAATGGTATTTACCAGGTACAGGCCAAAAAAATCAGAATGTCTACGTGGAAAAGTTCGAATCCCCATTTTTAAACTGGTTTGAGCACTGTGATGGATAGGGATGTGCAAGTGTTGTGGCGACGGAACTGGCAAATGATGATGGACCTCAAAAGCAAAAGGGGCTTTTGGAAATTGTTCGAGACAGGACCGGATGGTCTTCAAAGCTGAAGGATCCAGGGATCCACAATAAAAGGCAGAAAGGTAGTCGGCACAGTAATTTTCTTGATGATAACGGATTAGATCATCACGGGTCAACGCTTGAATTTTTTCCGGAGTAGTATTATAGCCATAAACCGTTTCAGGTCCATAGATCAAGGAGGTGAATTCACGATAAGAAACGTAATCCGGTTCGGCAAGCTGGTGCATAAGTTGTGAATTCAAGAACACCTTAGCTTTCTCTAAATCAACATCGCGGTATGCGGGATGAAGTACCAGGCCGCACATAAAGTCCACCATGGTTGAAAAATGCTTCTGCAGACAGCTTAAGGAAATTATGGTAAAATCCAAATCGGACTGTACTGAAAAGTGAGCACCATAAAAATCAATAAAATCAGCCACTTGACTTGCACTTAGATTTTTGGAGCCTTCCATCATAAGATTAGCCGACATTCTGGCAGATAGGGGTTTGGGCTCGGTCCAGCGTCCATTTCTTAAAACCAATTCAAAAAAACAAAGACCTTCTTTATGCGAGGCCAGGGTATACAGCCGGGCTCCATTGCTAAAATCCAATTGCTCACAGGTGGGCAGAAGTAATGAATTCCAGTCAGGCTTTACCAGATCAATCGGGAGTAAAGGTTGCTTCATGATTTAGCTATGATAGGAAACCGTTAGATGATGTATTTTTGTGGCGCATGCCGGTGTAAACTTAGACATTACACGGCAGATAAGCCTAAGTAATTCATCATCAAGTAAAAACCCTTATGAAATTTACGGTCTCCTCAGGAAGGTTCCTTGAAAAACTCAACGTTGCCGCATCTGCACTGTCCTCTAATCCGGTAATTCCCATTTTGGAAGACTTTTTAATAAAAGCTGAAAAGAAATATTTGAACATCACGACGTCGAATATGGAGTTGACCATTATGACGGGCGTTGAGGCTGAAGTCAGCAAAACCGGGAGCATTGCCATTCCCGGCAAAACATTGTTGGAAACCCTGAAAGCCATGCCAGAACAACCCATAGTATTTGACATCAATGATGAAAATTGTGGAGTGACCATCACCACACAGTCCGGTTTGTATAAACTCGTAGGTGAAAAAGCTGAGGACTATCCAAAAATTGCGGAGCCTACCGATGAAAACCAATTGATCATTCCTTCAGAAAAGCTGTTATTGGCCATTGAACGCACGAGTTTTGCCACCAGCAATGACGAAATGAGGCCAGCTATGAAAGGGATTTGCCTGAACATTGATTTTAATCAATTGACCTTTGCAGCTACCGATGCCCACAAATTGGTCAAATACAGTTTTCAAGACCTGAAAAGTGATGTCGCGGCAACCATGGTTTTGACCAAAAAAGCAGCCCAGGCACTTCGGTCCATCATGCCGCAGGGAGCAGAAATAAAAATGCAATTTAACCGTGAAAAAGCCTACTTCAGCTTTGACCAGACCCTATTGTCCATGCGGTTGATCGATGCCAAATACCCGGACTACAATGCGGTGATTCCAGTAAATAATCCTTATCATCTTCAGGTAAACCGATATGATTTGCTTTCAACCCTAAAGCGAATTGTAGTGTATGCCAATAAATCGACTAATCAGGTGATCTTCAATATTCAAGATAAAAGTCTTACCATCTCTTCCCAGGATATGGACCTTTCCAATGAAGCCACCGAACAGCTGAGTTGTACTTATGAAGGAGAACCCATGACGATTGGATTTAGTGGAAAATATCTTATTGAAATGCTATCCAATATGGGTGGTGAGCATGTAAACATTGAATTATCCAGCCCCAGCAAACCAGGAATTTTTCTGCCCACTGAGCAGGCAAGTGGCGAACACTTGTTAATGCTGATCATGCCGGTTATGGGGAATTATTAATCCCGTATGAAGGTCGGATTGTTTTTTGGATCGTTCAATCCTGTTCATACCGGACATCTCATCATTGCACAACACATTGCAAACCAACCGGAGGTGGATCAGGTTTGGCTGGTTGTTAGTCCGCACAATCCATTTAAGTCAAAACAAAGTCTGGCGAATGATTATGACAGATTGCATTTGGTCAATTTAGCGCTTGAAGACAATCCAGCATTAAAAAGTTGCTCCATTGAATTTAATTTGCCACAACCCAACTATACCATAGATACGTTAACTTATTTAAGGGAAAAATACCCCTCCCATGAATTTGCCTTAATCGTGGGAAGCGATATTCTTCCAACCTTAGACAAATGGAAAAATCACGAACTTCTGATCCGGGATTATACTTTTTATGTCTATGGTAGACCTGGAAATATGAATACCAACCTATACAGGGATCATACATCATTCATATTTTGTGAAGGACCGCTTATAGAGATTAGCGCCAGTTACATCCGCGAATGTATACAGCAAGGGAAATCCATTCGGTACCTTGTACCGGATAAAGTATTTGACTACCTCGATGGTAGCAACTTATATGGTGCAAAGTGGAAAAAATAAATGAATCAAACGGAGAAAACGGCCATTAGAACCAGCGGCCTTAGTATGTTGGGCAACCTCTTGCTGGCAGCAATCAAATGGGTAGCTGGTTATTTTGGTAACTCCTTTGCACTCATTGCAGATGCCATTGAATCTACTACTGACATTTTTGCGTCATTTCTCACCATGATGGGCTTGAAATATGCTGCCCGACCAGCAGATAGCAATCATCCATATGGGCATGGGCGAATGGAAACATTGATCACGTTTTTAACGGTTGCATTTTTGGTAGGATCTGCTCTTTTGATTGCACATGAAGCCTGGAAAAATATCCATACGGCGCACGAATCGCCGAAAAGTTTTACCCTTTGGGTGTTGGGCGCAATTATTTTTTGGAAAGAATTATCATACCAATGGGTACTGAAAAAAAGTAAGGAAACCCATAGCTCCGCTTTGAAAGCAGAAGCATGGCACCACCGAAGTGACGCCATCACGTCAATCGCGGCATTCATCGGAATAGCATTAGCGTGTTGGATGGGAAAAGGTTTTGAATCAGCAGATGATTGGGCAGCTTTATGTGCATCCCTTTTTATTTTATACAATGCCTACTTGATTTTCAGACCAGCATTGGGGGAAGTCATGGACGAACATGTTCATCACCAATTGGAAGAAGACGTCAGAAAAGTTTCTAAAAAGGTCGAAGGAGTTCTGGACACTGAAAAATGCTTCATCAGGAAAGCCGGAATGTTTTATCAATTGGATTTACATGTTATCGTTAATGGGGAATTGTCGGTAAGGCAGGGGCATCACATTGCACATCAGTTAAAGAATCAACTGGAAAAAGATCTTCCAATGATTAAGTATATATTAATTCATGTAGAACCCCCTGAAAGTGCTTATGATCGATAGATAGCGGTGAGCAATAAAAAAGCCGGAACGCAAGGAGTTCCGGCAAGCTTCATACCTTTTCATTTATTTTCATTCCGAAAGACCTAAAAACTTATTTTGCTTATCAGTCTCCGGCATTTACATGAAGGTTACATTGTCATACCCATCACAGATAATACTCCATGTGAATGATAGCGTAAAGGTAGTTTGCAAGGGTAATGCCATGTGCCCCCCTGTTCGGGTATATTTAATATATCATCTGGCCTATATATGAAATAATGAAATATGGAGAACAAAAATCTAACAGAATTTTTGGTGTAAGCGAAGTCTTAGGTGGGGTAAAGCGGAAAAATCTTTTACTAAGCCAAGACAATATTATATGAATTCCAGCTCACAGAAGACCTATGCATAAGGCAGAATTGATAAGATACTAACATTCGTTAGTAGCACAATAATCATTATGCACAGGAAGGACTTAAAGTAGATAAAGATCAAATTTTAACCCCAAAAACCACTGGCATGTATGAACATTTATCCTTTTACTGAATAAAAAAAATCACGGACTCAGGTTCGGAGGCTGCCAAATGTGCGTATTCCTTACATGCGAGATGAAAAAAAGGAAATTATATCATTCATTTCATCTACTTTTTTATCTTGCAGTTTTATTAAATCATAGGAAATGTCCAATAAATATTCTAGGCGCGAGTTAATTAAAAATGTTGGGCTAATGGCAGGAGTGACGGGACTTATCGTTCCTGATATGGAAAGTTGGTTTGCAGAGGCCATACAGGAAGATACACACTTTAAGCCGGAGAGGCAAATTACGGCCATTACATTGGGTGCCGGTGCAAGGGGTAATGTCTATGGAAATTACGCCATCGATCATCCGGAAGAAATCAAAATTGTTGGGGTGGCCGAGCCCATTCCATTACGTAATGAACGTTATGCCATCAAGCACCAAATTGAACATCAGAAACGGTTTGTAACCTGGGAGCATGTTTTTGAAAGACCTAAATTTGCCGATGCGATCATCATCACTACTCCGGACCAACTGCACTATGGTCCATGTATGAAAGCATTGGAAATGGGTTACGACGTTTTACTCGAAAAACCAATGGCGCAAACGGAAAAGGAATGTCGAAACATTCTTGCCAAAACCCAAAAAACCGGACGCATCGTTGGACTTTGCCATGTTTTGCGATATGCTCCGTACTTTATAAAGCTGCGTGAACTTATTCATAACGGTTCCATAGGAACACTTGTTAGTCTTCAACATTTCGAACCCATACAGCATGTACACATGGCGCATTCATTTGTCAGAGGAAATTGGCACAACAGCCGTGAAACCACTCCCATCATAATCGCCAAATCTTGTCACGACCTGGACATCATGCGATGGTTGATCAATAAACCATGTAAGAAAGTTTCCGCTTTTGGTTCTTTATCATGGTTTAGAAAAGAAAACGCTCCAAAAGGCAGTACGTCCCGTTGTCATGAAAACTGCGCAATTGAATCTACCTGTCCTTATTCTGCATTGAAGATTTACCTGAGAGACCGGACCTACCTTTATGTTTTCGACCTGCCTGATAAGAAGGAATTGCATCCGGATGCGATCATGAACAATTTAAAGACCACTCAATACGGAAGATGTGTGTATCGTATGGACAATGACCAATGTGACCATTATGTAATGAGTTTGGAATTCGAGGGAGGCATTACAGCCAGCTTCAATATGGAAGCATTTACTTCTTATCATGGTCGCCGTACACGCGTCATGGGTAGCATGGGAGATTTGCATGGTGATATGGAAAAATTTATCCACACAGATTTTCGCACTGGGAAAGTAACAACCTGGGACTCTCAATCGTTTGATGAAGGCCAATACAGTAAACATGGTCATGGCGGTGGCGATGTCAGGCTAATGCGGAACTGGGTACGTGCCGTTTCTGAGCAAAATGCAACTTTGTTAACTTCTACAATTGAAGCTTCCATTGAAAGTCATCTCATGGGTTTTGCTGCAGAAAAAAGCCGCAAAACAGGCAATACCATTGCCGTTCGTGTTTAAAGAGAAATTAAGGGAAAGAGCATGAAGATTGATTATGATTTCAGTAAAAATGCAGGCAAGGCTCTAACAGTTGTTAGTTTGGTATTCTTATTTCTCACATGCCAACCGCCAAAGGAACAACCTGGATTTCCACAGATTGAAGGCATAAGTTATTGGGATGAGCTGATACGTCAGAATCCGGAGGTAGATAGTTTATACGCTGGACGTGCTGATTTTTTAATCGAACAAGAATCCTATGATTCTGCCATTGTAGATTATTTAAAGGCAATCTCACTGGACAGTTTGTCCCATCCGGAGTATTATATAAACTTATCTAAAGCTTACTTGATGGTAGCTCAATCCCATCGGGCGGGAGAAATTTTGGATAAAGCGCTGGCGGTATTTCCAAACCACAAACCAACGTTGCTAAAAGTAACCGAACTCAAATTGGTACTTAAACAATACCTTCCTGCGCTTGGCATACTCAACAAAATGTTTCAGCTGGATCCTGAAAATGCAGATGCCTATTATTTGGCGGGCCATGTTTATTATGAAATGGGCGATACAGGAAGAGCTGTAAATGCATATCAGAAGGCTGTAGACCTGAATCCAGAAATGCGTAATGCGTGGATACAACTGGGCGATGTATTGACGGCACTTAAAATTAAGAGGGCAATGGAATGTTATGACAACGCCATCCGGTTGGACAGTTCTGATCCAAGAGTATTTCACAACAAAGCTTATGCATTGGGCGTTTTTGAAAAGAAGTTAGCTTCATTTGAACAATTCAAGCAGTTGGTCATTCGCTTTCCGGATTATGAACCTGGATTTTATTATCTTGGTTTGCAATATTTAGAAATGGATTCCATCGAAAAAGCCATTGAGCACTTTAACATTTGCATTCAGCTTCAGCCAACCGAAGCCAGTTCGTATGTTCAGCGTGCAAAGGCATTTATAAAGTCCAACCGAAGACAAGAAGCCATTACCGATTTGAAAAATGCAATGAACCTAGATGCCGGAAATTTGGAAGCAAAAAAGTTGTTGGATGAGATTCAATAATTCTGTAGTTAATTTGTAGCTGTAGAAGGCAGGTTGAATGTTCATTCTAAATTATTGATATATGAGTGTTTTAAAAGTTATTGAAATCATGGCGTCCTCAAAAAAATCCTGGCAGGATGCTACCGAACAAGGTATTGCACGTGCCTCAAGCACTTTAAAAAATGTGCGGTCTGCTTGGGTACAGGACCAGTCGGTAAGCGTTGATAAGGGAAAAATCAAGGAATATCGCGTCACCCTTAAAGTCAGTTTTGAACTAGAAAAATAGGGCTATCCCTTATAATGCTCTATTCAAGTCTTCCGAAAGGTTTAAGGATCTTTGAAATGCCTTAACTTTGCAGTATGCAAATGATTAAGATCCAGTTTCCGGATGGAAGAGTTCAGGAATACGCGCAAGGGGTAAGTCCGATGGAAGTTGCGCGATCCATTAGTGAAGGACTAGCACGGAATGTGCTTTCTGCAAAAGTAAATGGCGTAGTGGTGGATGCCAATCGTCCTATTTTGGACGATGCAAACTTGCAATTATTGACGTGGAATGATTCCGAAGGGAAGTCAACTTTTTGGCATAGTTCGGCCCATTTGATGGCAGAAGCCTTGGAAGCCATATACCCAGGTGTCAAGTTTGGCATTGGACCCCCCATCGACCATGGATTTTACTATGATGTAGATACAGGAGATAAGGTCCTTTCAGCCTCTGATTTACAATTGATTGAGCAAAAAATGATGGAGCTTGCTCGACAGAATAACGAATATCGGAGGGAATCAGTATCAAAGCAAGATGCTTTAAAGTATTTCTCTGAAAAAGGAGATGAATATAAGTTGGAATTGATTTCAGAATTGGTCGATGGGCAAATTACTTTTTACCATCAGGGCGGTTTTACCGACTTATGTAAGGGTCCCCACATTCCACATACTGGATTCATCAAAGCAGTAAAACTTACCAGTTTGGCTGGGGCTTATTGGCGTGGTGACGAGAAACGTAAGCAATTGACCAGGATTTATGGGATTACTTTTCCAAAAGCGAAGGAGCTCGAAGAATACCTAACACTTTTGGAAGAAGCAAAGAAAAGAGACCATAGAAAACTGGGCCAGGAACTTGAGTTATTTATGTTTTCTGAGAAAGTTGGTTCCGGATTACCCATTTGGTTGCCTAAAGGAACAGCATTACGTCAACGCTTAGAAGATTTTTTAAAAACTGAACAAATCAAACGCGGCTATACTCCGGTCATTACCCCCCATATTGGGCATAAACATTTGTATACCACGAGCGGCCATTGGGAAAAATACGGACAGGACTCTTTTCAACCGATTCACACACCTAGAGAAGGCGAAGAGTTCTTGCTTAAGCCGATGAATTGCCCGCATCATTGTGAAATCTTTGGTCACAAACCCAGGTCCTATCGCGAGTTACCCATTAGGATTGCTGAGTTTGGAACGGTCTATCGTTATGAACAAAGTGGAGAATTGCACGGACTAACGCGCGTTAGGTCATTTACGCAAGATGATGCCCACATATTCTGCACTCCGGATCAGGTTAAAAATGAATTTTTGAACGTATTGGACCTAACGATGCTCGTTATACGCAAACTTGGTTTTGAGCATTTTACTGCACAGATTTCATTGCGTGATCCTGACCATAAAGAAAAGTACATTGGATCAGAGGAAAACTGGACCAAAGCGGAACAAGCGATAATTGATGCAGTAGCGGAAGCAGGCCTACAAACCACTACTGCACTCGGTGAAGCAGCATTTTATGGGCCAAAACTTGATTTTATGGTGAAAGATGCTTTGGGCAGATCCTGGCAATTAGGAACCATTCAGGTAGACTACAATCTTCCAGATCGATTCCAATTGGAATACATCGGAGCAGACAACAGTAAGCATCGACCTGTAATGATCCATCGGGCTCCTTTTGGGAGTATGGAACGCTTCATTGGCGTACTTACCGAACATTGTGCCGGAAAATTTCCATTATGGCTGGCACCAGACCAATTTAGTATATTACCGGTAAGTGACAAATACCTTGATTATGCACATTCAGTACACCAGTTTCTGGAGGGTACCGGATTGCGGGGAAATATAGATCGTCGGGTTGAATCCATTGGAAAAAAGATAAGGGATGCGGAATTATTAAAAATACCCTACATGCTCATCATTGGAGAAAAAGAACTGGAAGCCTCAAATGTCTCTGTTAGAAAACAGGGATCAGGGGATCAAGGTTCTATGGATTTGATCGCATTTGCTGATTTATTAAAAGACCAATTGTAAAACAATCCATCAACGATTGATAGCAGATGCTTTGTTGAAATACCTGCGGGGAATCACCATTGGCATTCCCAAATTGCCAAAAGGAGTCGAACTGCTATTGCCTTATGAATCACTAGAGGTTTGGCAAATTTTGGAAGTATTTTACAGGAAATTTTATTCAGATGAACATCCTAGAAGATTAATCCTCGGAATCAATCCGGGTCGCTTTGGTGCAGGGGTTACGGGCATTCCCTTTACAGATGCAAAGCGATTGAAAAGCCATTGTGGAATTCCGATGGATCAGGAAAGCCACGAACCATCTTCTGAATTTGTGTACCAGGTAATTGACCGATATGGTGGAGTAAATGCATTTTATTCAGATTACATGGTCAGCTCCATATCCCCTGTTGGATTCATCAAAAACGGGAAGAACTTTAACTACTACGATGACCTCAATTTTACAAAACAATTGGAGCCATATATCGCACAACAAATGAAAAGCTTGTTAGAACTTCCTATAAACCGAGAAACCGTTATTTGTTTTGGAGAGGGAAAGAACTATCAGATACTCACCCGACTTAACCAATATTATCAATGGTTTGGAACCATAAGACCGTTACCCCATCCACGGTATATCATGCAATATAAACGGCGGCAACTGAATGATTACCTCGGGAAGTATATTAAAGAATTGACACATATGAAAGCGCGTTAACGCATTATTAATCAAATATTGAAAGCCCTTAACAGCTGATGCAAGGACGTCAATTAATTTTACAGCGCAAAATTAAAATCAAATTAAAATGAAAAAATTACTAGCAATTTTAGCTCTGGTTGTATTTGTTTTTTCTTGTAAAAACGTTGAGCAATTCCGCGCTCCTATTGAAGCATTGTCTGCTGATTGGGAAAAAGCCACAACAGCTGTTACAGAAGTTGGCAGCATGATTGGTGCTGCACAGACATCTTTGAATTCCTTGAAAGATAGCCTGATGGTTGACCCTAAAGTAGCAGCGAAGATGAAACCTGAGGTTTCTGCTTCATTGGACTCTTTGAAAAACGGTTTCACTGCAAGTGTTGACGGTATTTCTGGTTTGGCATCTGAGGTGACTTCATTTGCTACCAGCTGGGAAGAAATGTCTAAGAAACTTGCAAGTTTGAAAGATGGCCTAGCAGCAGGAAAACTTGAAGGAGATGTTTTAGCACAAATCGATGAACTTAAAAATGCTTCCATGGATGCAACATCAAAAATTGAAGGATGGTCTTCTAAATTGAACGATGCAAAAGCAACGGCAATGGCTGCTTATGACATGTATAAGCAAAAAGCAATGGGCAAATAATTACCCAGGAAAAAGAGAAAATTAGATAAAAAGGCTTTCCATTTTGGGAAGCCTTTTTTCTTATGGTAAATTAAAGGAGTTTCGAATTGCTGCACAGACAAGATAGATCTTGTTTCAGAGAGAAAAATTGCCGTATGCATTTTTTTATCTCTGAAAACCATTATATTCTTTGGTTAAAAGTATTTTATTGTCCTCGAACATTAATTAATGCTTCAATTGAGAAAGTTATTTATGAGTATCCAGTGAATAACAAACACTTTTTCACAGGTCCGCGATGTTTATCAAGAAAAGAGAGACAAACGAAACGCTGTCAAAAAAAAATGACTGTAAAACCCAGCCTAAAATTATTGCAAGATCTATTGAATCGTAAAACGGGCAATCGCCTTACATTGGTTAAAGTCAGTTACTGTAACCGCATAAGTCCCCTTTCCAGAGACGATGGCGATGGAACCACTTCCCAGACCCTGATCCCAGGAATAAGCAAAAGGTGCTGTACCATTGGTGAGCTGAACCGTCAGTTGTTCTATGCCATCATACGAGATTTCAGCTTTGAAGGAATGACAACCGTTTTTGTCTTCACAGGACTGGGAGCTACTCAGCACAAAAATCAAGCATAAACTAATGAGTTGAACGATATTCTTTTTCATAAAAGGCAATATTGGGTTTTAATGGCCAATTATGTAAAGTTAAAAAAGAGGCTTGGTTTTAGATCAACGAATTATTTAAAACTTTTTTGACTGAATAGAACCGTTTCATAAGGATCTATGCAAACTTTGTTTGACAAACTGGTGCAAAGCCTCACCTTGCAGCATGTTTTGATCTAACAGAGCAAGATTAAATAAATATTCTACCAATGCCTTTCGGGACTCTTCGTTTGTTTCTGCAAGTAGTTTTTGAGCAACCAATGGATGATTTGAATTGACTACACATTCATATTGGTTCATAAAGGGAAGATCTTCTTCTTGGTTGATATTCCGCATCATGGATTGCATCTCGGCCATACGGCGCATAAATTCAGGCTTAACGATAGTGACCGGATTTGAATTTGGCGACAAAGGCTTTAATACAGTTTTACTTGCGTGATTTGCAGGAATTGATTTAAACAAAGCCTCTATAGTGGTTTTGTCATTTTCTGATAACACACTTTCTGGAGTATCTTCTTTTTCTATTAAGTGATGTATGGTATCCGAATCAACGCGCTTGAATTGGAGCTCGTATTTCATTTCAAGTTGTTGAATAAAATGATTATCCAGAATATTGTTCATGAGCAACACGTCATATCCATGTTCTTTTGCAGTTTGAACATAGCTGAAGTGTAATTTTGGATCCTGTGAATAAAGAACAATCACCCGGTTGTTTTTATCTTTTTGAAGGGCGCTGATTTTTTCTTTGTATTCTTCAATAGTGAAACACTCTTTGTTGGTATTTTGTACCAAGGCCGTCGGAAAGGCTTTCTCTGCAAACTTCTCGTCACTGATCAGTCCATATTTAATAAACGTACCGATGTCGTTCCATTTTGATTCAAAGTCTTTGCGGTCCTTTTTAAATAACTCTGCCAGTTTTTCAGCAACTTTTTTAGTAATGTAACCACTGATCTTTCTTACGTTGGCATCGGCCTGCAGATAAGACCGCGAAACATTGAGCGGAATGTCTGGAGAGTCTATGACACCGTGCAACAACATAAGGTATTCGGGAACTATTTCCTTGACATCGTCAGTAACAAAAACCTGATTGCAATAAAGATGGATTCTGTTTTTTTGCAATTCAAGATTGTTCTTAATTTTCGGGAAGTAAAGGATACCCGTCAGATTAAACGGATAATCAATGTTTAAGTGAATCCAAAATAATGGGGTTTCACTGAAAGGATACAATTCATTATAAAACGAAATATAATCATCATCCTGGAGGTCTCCTGGATTCCTTTTCCATAAAGGATGGGTATTGTTAATGACCCTTGGTTTTTCAATTTCTTTATCTTCCTCGCCTTCTTTAATTTTTTCTTTCTCCGTTCCAAAAATTATTTCAACAGGTAAAAATTTACAATACTTGTCCAGCAGGCTTTCAATTTTATGGGTTTCGAGATAGTCGAGGCAATCATCTGCCAAATGTAAAACCACGTCTGTACCTCGTTCTGATTTGTCACAGGGTTCAATGCTGAATTCAGTGTCGCCGTTGCAGGTCCATTTAGCACCCACAGCACCTTCCTTGTAAGACAAGCTTTTAACCTCCACTTGACGGGCGACCATAAAGGCAGAATAGAAACCCAGGCCGAAATGGCCAATGATATTCACTTCGCCTTTATATTTTTCGATAAATTCTTCTGCAGAACTAAAGGCTAACTGATTTAAAAAGCGATCCATTTCATCTTCATCCATTCCAATTCCCCGGTCCCTTATCGTAAGGGTTTTGGCCTCTTTATCGATCATGACTTCGATGGGTGTGTCACCCAATGGCCCTTTAAAAATGCCTTTGGAAGCAAGCGTGGCTAACTTGGAGCTTGCATCTACGGCATTTGCGATCAATTCTCTAAGAAAAATCTCCTGCTCGGAATAAAGAAATTTTTTTATGATAGGAAAAATATTCTCCGTCTGGACTGAAATCTTACCGTTGCGCATAGAAATCATTTTTTATAGGCCAATCAAAGCTTATGCCAGGCCCTAAATACTGACAAAATGGCGGAAAATCAAGTAAAATCGGGTTTGCAACTGTCGTTAGATTACTTAGACGAGTCAAGGTAGTTACCGTGTAAAAGCCAGATGAAGTGCGTAGTTTTTTATCCGTTACATAGTAAACAATGAATGCATATAACAATTTACACTCGACTAAACTACACATAATCAGCAATATATAAAATATCAGCAGTGTAAAAATGAAAAATATGTGAAAAATATTTCATTTCTAAGCAGTTTGGCAAGGTTTATGCATTTACATTATTGCCTGGGAAACCAGGTACGTACCCAAGAAAATAGGTACGAGACAATTTTTGAGATCGGTTTGCTGGGGGGTATAAACCGATCTCTTTTTTTTTGCCCAAAGGTGAGCGTAATTCATTTGCAAGCCTGTTAGAAAAGGATATTCACTTAAGCGCCTGTCTTTACTCCAATTTACTAAAATATTTTACGATTCTCCCTTTCGTTTCTTTAAGGATATAAAATCCTTTATCCAAAGTTTCCATTGGAATTTGCATTCTAGCTTGATCCATGGTAAACTGTAAAAGACAACGACCACTGAGATCCAGAATATTAAAAGAATGCGGATCATCCGATTCATAAAAGGGATTCAATATCATCAACAGGTTTTTAACCGGATTAGGCCACAATTGTAGACGTGTATTGTATGCTGGATCAAGGTTATCCGAAGGGAGAATTTGTAAAAGATATAATTGGCGTCCAATGCGCAAAGTGGAATTGTATTCATCCGTCAAGTACCATCGATTTGCATGGGCTGCAAAGATTCCTTCCTTTTGAGTATACGTTGGAAGAATAATTTCTCGATTTCGTCCTTTAAAAAACTGGCTTCCCACAAATTGATCAAACAACCATAAACGATCATGGGAAAGCAATGCCAAAGCCCTAGATGTGGGTTCATAGGCGGCGCCGGTGACCCAATAAAATAACATAGGCCCATCACCCGTCTTAAACGAATCAACAGGCTCAAGGGAATAATGCCCTTTCACTGCGGGAAAACTGTATTGGTAGGTGAATCCGGTAAAAGGATCTGTACGGTTCTTTGAAAATAAATGTAAACTGTCCTCTACCCAAACCATTGCTTCCATATCAAAGTTACGCTCGGAAACCGCCGGAGGATAATCGGATTGGCGCGAATAAGTAAATGTAATCAGTTCGGGACTTACAGTATCCGAATTTTGGATGGCCTGTGCAGCGAGTATCAGGATTTGAAGATCCCGCCGGTTGTTATTGTTATTACCAAAGTCACCTATGTATAGATTTCCTGATAAATCGGAAGTAATGTCTTCCCAATCTCTTTTTGGATTTCCTTTCACGTATAGGGTTCGCAAAATATGACAGCTGGAATCAATTTCATATATTTCATTCGGACTGCTGTTATCCACCATTACCCAAAAACTTAGTCCGCCATTGAGACTGGTAATTCCGGAAATGCCTTGCAATTTTGATTCCAGTGTACATAAATTTTTCCAATCAATGGCTTGACCAAAAAGAAAAGAATGTGTAATCAAAAAACACAGCAATATCCTGAATGTGTATGGCATTGGCATAACAGATTTCTTTCCGGCCAAGGTAGAACATTTTGTTGAACTAAGACTTTCTAATCTATTATCCTTGCCAGGAGTGTGTGAAGAAATGGAATCTTATTTCAAGTTAAAATATGGGCATAGTTCGTGAATTTTCCATAAGCCGGAAAGAGCGTTTTCCACCACAATGCATTCAAGAAAGAATAAAAAATCAAGGCGGTATTCCACCATAAAACACTTCCAAAAATTATGCAATTTTAACTTTAAATATCATCATCAAACAACCTGAAAATTGGGGTAATTGAACTATCTTTCGAGCTTAATAAAATAACAGCAATTGAAAGCATGAAAAAGCATTTATTTTTTATTCTATGTACTTTGTTTGCCATTTGGGAGTCTCCTGTATGCGGACAAACAAAAAAAACCAAAACAGTTGAAAATAACCTTCAAAAAGACAGTCTGAATCCGGAAATACTGTCGTCTTTTCAATTTCGTAGTTTAGGACCTGCGATCACTTCTGGTCGAATTGCAGACATAGCGGTTAATCCAAAAAATATTAGCGAATATTATGTGGCAGCTGCCTCAGGCGGCGTTTGGAAAACCGTAAACCGCGGAATCACTTTTAAACCTGTGTTCGATGACGCGGGTTCCTATTCCATTGGATGTATAGCCATTGATCCGCAAAACACAAATGTGGTTTGGGTAGGTACTGGAGAAAATAATAATCAACGCAGCGTCGCGTATGGAGATGGAATTTATAAATCAGAAGACGGCGGAAAAACATTTAAGAACATGGGTTTGAAAAATAGTGAACACATTGGACGAATTGCCATTCATCCCACCAACTCCGATATCGTGTATGTTGCAGTATATGGACCATTATGGAATTCCGGTGGTGATCGTGGGATCTACAAAACAACCGATGGTGGCAAAAACTGGAAACAGATATTAAATATCAGCGAACACACCGGATGCAATGAAATTATCATTGATCCTAGGTATCCTGATATTCTCTATGCTGCTGCTCATCAAAGACAACGAAAAGTGTTTGCTTATATCGGTGGTGGGCCAGAATCAGCTTTATATAAAAGTACCGATGGTGGAACTAGCTGGAATAAAATCATGCAAGGATTACCAGGTGGAGACTTAGGCCGGATTGGTCTAAATTATTTTCCAGGAAATCCGGATATCCTGTATTGTGTGGTTGAAGCTGGGGAAGGCAAAGGCGGAGTGTTTAAAAGCACGAATCGTGGAGCCAGTTGGGACAAAAGAAGTGGATATACAACTTCAGGAAATTACTATCAAAAGCTTTATTGCGATCCTAAAGATGAACAAAAAATATTTGTCATCAATACTTATATGGGCGTGAGCCGGGACGGTGGAAAAAATTTCTCAATTCTGGGAGAGAAAAGCAAACACATCGACAACCATGCAATTTGGATTAACCCAGACAACACCCATCATTACCTGGTGGGTTGTGATGGAGGTTTATATGAAACCTTTGACGATGCGGCCAACTGGCATTTTAAACCGAATCTTCCGGTTACACAATTCTATAAAGTTTCAACGGACAATGCTTTTCCTTTTTATCACATTCATGGAGGAACACAAGACAATTTCAGCATAGGCGGACCATCGCGTACTACGAGTATCAACGGAATTGTAAATTCAGACTGGTATTTTACCAGCATAGGAGATGGCTTTGAAACACAAGTCGATCCTACAGATCCCAACATCATCTATGCACAATCACAGTATGGCGGGCTATTGCGTTATGATCGAAAGTGTGGCGAATATTTAGACATTAAACCCTTAGAAAAAGAAGGAGAGCCAGCCTATCGATGGAATTGGGACGCACCATTGGTGATTTCATCTTTCAATCCTCAACGGTTGTATTTTGCAGCAAACAAAATATTCCGAACGGATGATCGTGGCAAATCATGGACGGCCATCAGTGGTGATCTTTCAAGACAACTTGATCGCAACCAATGGAAATTAATGGGAAAGGTCTGGAGTGCAGATGCCATTGCAAAAAACGGATCAACCGATATTTATGGAAATATAACCAGCCTGGCAGAATCAACTTTAGATGCCAATGATTTGTGGGCAGGTACAGATGACGGGTTGATTTATCATACTACCAACGGTGGACAACAATGGATAAAATTTGATCAACTACCTGGTGTTCCCGAACGATCTTATGTTCACCAAATTATAGCATCCAGATTTGATAAGAACACAGCTTATGTGTGTTTTAATCATCATCGTTACGGAGATTTTAAACCCTATGTTTTAAAAACCATGGATGCAGGGAAATCATGGATTTCTATTCAAGGAAATTTGCCGCAAAGAGGATCGGTTTATTCCATTGCAGAAGATCATGTTTTAAAAGATTTACTTTTCATTGGAACAGAATTTGGAGTTTATTGTACAGTTGATGGCGGAAAGCAGTATATCCAGTTGAAAAATGGATTGCCCACCATTGCTGTAAGAGATATAGAAATTCAAAAAAGAGAAAACGATTTAGTCCTTGGTACTTTTGGAAGAGGCTTCTATGTTCTAGATGATTATAGTCCATTGCGTCAGATCAATTCAAAAGAATTGGAAAAAACAGCATTCATCTTTCCTGTGAAAAATCCATGGATGTACATTGAATCAATTCCATTGGGTGTGAGGGGAAAAGGTTTTCAGGGAGAAAGCTTTCATACTGCAGAGAACCCAAAACCCGAAGCCATCATTCGTTTTTATCTCAAGGAAGATTTGAAAACCATTCAACAGATCAGAAGGGATCGTGAAAAAGAATTGACCAAGCAAGGGAAAGATATACCTTATCCAAGTTTGGATTCTCTGCGTATGGAAGATGAACAAGAAACTCCTCATTTGCTATTTACTATCTCCAATGCAGAAGGACAAATCATACGGAAAATTAAAACGGCTGCCAGGAAAGGGATCGGTCAAATTACATGGGATCTTCGCAGCGCCTCCTTCAGTCCAATTGAATTTAATTCATTCGACGAATCATTTGTTTTTTCATCACAAGAAACCGGTTACCTCGTTGTTCCTGGAATCTATACCGTACAAATGTCAAAATTTGAAGATGGAAAATATTCAGATCTTAATCAAAAACAATCCTTTGAAGTAAAAGCATTAAATACAGCAACATTACCGGCAACAGATAAATTGGCTCTGGATGAGTTTTCAAAAAAAGTCGGAAAACTTCGTATCATATCTGGTTCAATCAGTGCTTACCATAGTGAATTGATGGAGAAAATTAAGTACATTAAAAAAGCCATCATTGATGCACCATCTCTTGAAACCAATGTAGCACTCGAACTTAAATCAGTTCAGGAGGTGTTGAATAGCCTTCAAACGAGATTGAATGGAGACAATACACGCGCAAAGCGAGAATTTGAAACGGTTCCTTCCATTAACGGTAGAATTGGAAACCTGGTATATGGTTTATGGTCTACAACTTCAGCACCAACAACCACTCATGAGGAATCATATGTGGTAGCTTACAAGCAATTGCAGGTGGTTCATTCGGAGCTTAGCGCTGCCGGAGAACGCTTAAAGAAAATCGAGCAACATTTGGATGCTTCTGGTGTACCTTATACTCCGGGGCGTAAACCCGTTTGGATAAATAAGTAATTGATAAAAGGGAAGCGTTAAGGTTGTTTCCGATAAACGAACAAGTGTTCTCCTATCGGATGGCGGTATAAATAACCTGCTAACAATTGATTTTTAAGTTCAGATTCATCCGAACGCTCGTCCCAAAGGATGTAATCTGGAGCATGAGATCGTATGCGATCGATTTCATGGGAGGCGTCGATATCCAGTGCGCGACGATGCTCTTTGTTCCATATCAAACTGCTGTGTACATAAGGGCATAGACTTTTTTGATTGAATAAAAAATACAATAGATGGTGACTGTTCCCGGGATAAAATGTTTCACCTGGTTTGAGCTGCTGTATTAAATATTCATAGACTTGTTTTATGGGTTCAGGTTTTAAGGTAAAGGCTTTGTAATGTGCGACCATCAGTCCACCGGTCAATAAACTTAAGCCACTGATCACAAGCCATAATCTTTTTTTTGTCCAATGAATAAATTGTAGACCATGACCATTCGTAAACCAAAATCCGAACATTAAAGATACAGCAGGCATAATCTGGATAAAGTAATGCTCAAAGTATTTTCCGGGATAGAGGATAATCATCAAATCCATAACTATCCAAAGGATCAGTAAACTTTTGTATGGATGAAGTTTGAATACACCTCGAATCAAACCCCAAAAAACAAGCAGTGTGACAGGGGCAAATCGAAAAAAGAAATCTGCAAAAAACTTGAGGCGTTCAAATATTGTAGTAGAACTTGCATACTGGGAACCAACTTTAGAATTGATGGATAAATACAAATCTAAACTGTTATGGTGAAAATAATATAGAAGGATAAATCCGGTAACCAACAGGTATCCGGTGGCAATCCAACGGACCCTGTTCATCAAAATGTCATATCCTTGTTGGAATCGATACGCTTGTATGGCGAAATACATTATGAATGCAAAAACATCGGCAGCGGCAACGTACTTGATGTGAAAAGCGGCTCCAAAGCAAATCCCGACGGCAAAATTCATCCAAGACGTATTAAAAAATAGCAGTAAGTAAAGTGCCATTACAATAAATGCCATAAAGAATATCTCGGTATTGGGTCCGAGGCCCCAACGGGTGAAAGTCGAAATCATCAATGTGTAGGTAATGGCACTAATCCAGGAGGCTGCTTGATTTCCTGTCCACTTCCATTGGAGAGAATAGATTATAAATGAAGTGAAAGCGATGAAGATGGAGGTAAGCAGACGTAGCATAAAAATGGAAGAGCCGGTAAATTTTAGCATTATACCATATAGCCAAAAAATACCTATAGGCTTGGTGTCAATTACATCTTTAAGATACACAGCACCATGGTTGAGTTCATTTGCAATAACGAGGTATGTGGATTCATCATGATCGATAATCCAAGGAAAGAAACTGAAAAACCGAATGAGTAGCGATGAAGCTACCAAAATTCCAAAGGTCAACCAGGCTTTTTTGTTGTATTTCATAGGTTGGATCGTCCTAGAAGCTAGGAATATGTTTGTGGAAAGTTATTAAGAATTATTAAATTCCCATTGAAAGATGAGAATTCTTCTATTAACAAATGAGTACATGCGACTTATTTTTATTTAATTTGTTCACATTTGAGCGAGACAAGATTCTACTAGTAAACTGTGCAATTAAAGGCACTTAGTTAACGATGGGTAATTGTATGTCCCAATGGAATTGGAGAGTATGAAATAGCAAGGTTGAGTTAAACTGATTTTTATAATAAACCAAAAGAGGAATTCAATGATAAAAGTGATCAAAGCTACAAAACACCATCTGGATGATATCGCAGAATTATTTGATGCCTATCGTCAATTTTACGGGATGCCTCCAGATCCTGTTTCGAGTAAGGCATTTATTGGAGAAAGAATGGAACGGAAAGAAAGTCAGGTGTATTTGGCAAGTTACCAAGGAGTATCAGCTGGCTTTATTCAAATTTATCCATCGTTTAGTTCGGTAAGTATGTTTCCAATTTGGATATTGAATGATCTATATGTTCATCCCGACTTCAGAAGAAGGAAGGTAGCAGAACATTTATTATGTCACTTGGAATTAGAAGCAAAATTGCAGGGTATAGGTAGAATTAGCCTGGAAACGGCCCCAGATAATATTAATGCACAGGCACTTTATCTTAATCATCAATTTGAAAAATCCCCATTTTTAATTTTTGAAAAGGACATGCCTGGAGAGAATTAAAGGAATGGATAATGGAATTATTGTCAAGTATGCATATTTTTTATATGTAGAACATCATGAGGCTGAATCACCGGCAATTTATCTGCAAGATTTGAGCAAAAAAAAATCCGGGGTGCTTACTCCCCGGATTGTGCGAAATTTTGGTTATTAAACTATGCTATAGAACAAAGATAGAAGAAAGCCTGATTACTTGACAATTATTTTTTGGCTAATAACTTTTTCACCTTGGGTTACTTTGAGGATCATTGTACCCTTGATGTCTTCAATTTGAATTTCTTTATTATATGTACCATTAAAATTATCAATCCTTTCTTTAAAAACTTCTTTGCCATTCAGGTCCAACACTTCAACTGTTGTAGGAAGGTTTTTTCCCGTAAAAGAAATTTTCATCTGGCCGTTATTTGGATTAGGACTTCCGGTTAAGACTTCAACATTCAGGGATGACTCTGAATCTGTTCTTATGTCTATGACTTTTTCCTCAGGATTTTTTTCATCTTGTTTGATTTCAATTTCTTTTATGACTTCACCATGATCTCCATCATCTTTTTTAATGATGATGACTTTTTGATCCTTTCCACCGTCTACCTTGCGAAGAACTTTTACTTTTTTATTTTCATCACCTTCTTTTAGGATGATCACCTCATCTTTTTCAATTGATGAACCAGGACAGGATTTAATGCATTGTACCTTGCATTTTTTTTGCGAAGCACAATTAGATTTATTCATTACTTCTGCCTTCCTTTCTTGCAATGTAGCGGTAGCGGATTTGACTTCAGTTTCCCTCAAGTATTTTATTTTAACTTTATCTCCGGGATTATTTTTGGCCAATATAGAAATAACGGATTCAACATCTTTTGTTTTTTTACCATTTACGGAAATCAGAATATCTCCGGCGACCAATCCGATTTTTTCAGCGGCAGAACCTTCAAACACTTCAGAAACTTGTGCGCCATTGGCTCCATCAACATTTTCCAGTTGAACTCCAAGAACCGCTTTATTTGGAGAAGTCTGTGTATTTGCAGTAACCCATTGCATACCTTCAGGTATTTCATGGCCCATCATATTTTTCTCATGGTCGTCTGCATTCTTTTTTCTGACGATGACCTTTACTTTTTTATCACCACTACCGTTGTCAATCTCACTGACATCGATGTTTTGGAGGTCAATTCCCTCCATATTAATTTCATTTAGCTCAATGTTATTGAGCAGGTCACCTTCAAGCGTGTCGAGAGTTTCTCGAGTGGTTTCAACGCCGTTGACGTTTTCAACTTCAATTTTCTTAATAATAACTTTGGATTTTTTCTCACCACTTTTGTTTTCTTGTGCAAAAACAAAAACAGTCGAAAGGAGAATGATCAATGCGCAGTTCACTAATTTTTTCATATTTCAATTTTTAATTTATGGATGATTCGTGATATAATTGATTTGTAGGTGCTGGATGATTATCATCATTTTTCTTCGACTCCGTACGAATGAATAAAATTTTCTGAGCAGGGAGTTTATGGAAACTTTTCCCTTGATTGCTGATAATCCAGGCTCCGTCTCCGTCAACCAGTGGAATGGAGTCCATGTAAACTTCCTGTTGCTGCAAGAGTTGGATGACTTTATCAGAAATTTCAGGAGCTTCGGGATTCACGTGAATGGGCAGATGGGATTGTTGAATAATGATTTTAACGTATGCCAGTTCAGATTTGGAAGATTCAGAAATTACTGGTGATATTTTTTCCAACTTTTTTGAAGCGCTTTTTGGCTTAACGGTAAGTTGAGATTTGTGGGATTTCTGCACTTTAGCCAAGTTACATGGTGGATTAATTGTTGCTGCGATGAATGGTTGAACCACAGGAATCTCATTAAGCATTAAAGCTGATGCAGGTTGGCAGATCGTGTTGGCTTTTTTATCATTTGGAATCAAACAAAAGAACAATAAACAGGAAATAGCAACGATGAGGCTAAACGTATTTTCACGTTGTGTTTTAGTATTGCGTATGCTGAGTAAGGATTCAATGCGACGACGAAGTTGATTCTGCTGACGGAAAAAAGGTATGGAAAACAAGGGAATCAAACCACTTTGCTCTTCCACTTTCAAGATCAACTTGGCGTACAATAAGGGAGATTTAATATACGCATTAGCTTTTTCATCCGCCAGTAACTCCCTGTCTAACTTGATATGACTGATAAAAATGTGTACCGCTGGATTAAAATAAAATACTATTTCGATCAACTGTATAAATAAATTTATCCAATGATCCTTACTGCAGATATGAGAAATTTCATGAGCAAGAATGCATTCAATTTCTTTGGGTTCGAGTTGGTTAATCCAGGAAGTTGGAACAATGATAACGGGTTTTAACACACCGGTTACAAATGCAGAACCAATGCGGTTGGAATGGATAAGTAAAATGTTTTTACTCTGATTAAAATGATGACAGATGTTTTCATAGTGTCTCAACCACCGCGCGTCTTGCAAAGTAGTTGATTGAGCAATGAGTCTTTTGAGAAATAAATAGCTCAGTAAAAATCGCAGAATGAAAATCACACACCCGATAAGCCAAACGGCATAAATCCACTCAATGGCTTTATCGCCAAGTACAAAACCCATAAAATCATAAGGTTGGGCATTTAAATTCAAGTCTTCAAAATAGTGCAAGATGAAATTATTCAATGTAAGCACAAGAAATGCGATCAAGCTTACCAATGAAAGAACATAACGCTTCGCAGCACCCGGTTTGAAAAAAGTGCGTAGAGCCCAGACCATCAAAATCATTACAGCACCTGTCCACAAGGATTCAACCAGGCTGAATACAATGGCCTCGCGCAATGATTCAGAGCTTTCAATAATGTTTGCCAACATACTCATTTTTTATTTTCAAGTTGTTGAATCAATTTTTTTAAATCGCTGATCTCTTCCGCACTGGCTTTATAATTTCCCAGGGTTTGGACCACTAATTCCATTGGAGAACCCTCAAAAACCTGATCTATCAAGTCCTTTACAAAATTCTTTTTTACAAGGCCTTCTTTAATGGCAGGAGAATAAATATGAATCTTGCCTGTGGCTTCTCGTTTGACCAGGCCTTTTTCAAACATGATTTGAAGCATTTTAAGGCTCGTCGTGTATCCCACGTCTTTTCTCAAATTCATGGCTTCGTTGACCTGTTTTACAGAGCAAGGTCCGTTTTTCCATAGAATTTGGAGAATTTCTAGTTCGCCTTCTGTGGGTCTGAATTCCTGTTTACTCATCTGATGCGTGCTGTCTGGTGAACAAATATGATAATCTTCCCCAAATCTACGAATAGTTTCGTATTATTTAATATTATTTTAACCAAATATTCCTGAAATTTTAGTGAAACAGATTCACGTGAAGGAGGAAAAACCACCTATAAAATAAGGGATCAGGTAGCATTTGGCTGAAGTTTCCATCTGCGGTGGCTCCATAACCAAATTGACGGAGACTTTTGTATAGCCTTCTCCAGCCAGTGGGCATAGCGGTGGGTAATTTGTTCGGCAGTCACCGGCTCAAGACCATCCCACAAGCACACGAATTCAATGGCATACTGCCCGCGGCCGGTTTTTAACATAAATGGAAAATACACACTGGCATGTAATTTAAGGGCCATGTTGGAAGTACCGGGTAAAAAGGCCGTGTGTTGATTTAAGAAATCAATCCAGTGTACATGGTCTATATTGGGCGGACTCTGGTCGCCAATAAAAAAAGAAAGGTATTTCTCGCCCGACAATGACCTTCGTAATAGATAGCGAAAAGCCTTGCTGGCGGATACCGTTTTTAACCCAAATCGCTCCCTAAGGGAGATCATCCAACCATTCATGTAGCGATTCGAAAGCGGAAGATATAGAGAATATACAGGACATTTGAGATGGCTTGTTATACCGGCAAACCATTCCCAATTGCCCAGATGAGCTGTATATAAAATAATGGATTTTCCATGGCTTATTTCATGCCGCAAGACATCTATATTCTTATACACAAACCTTTGGTCCAATTCCAAATTGGATAAACTGGCAGTCTTAAGGGATTCCACCAGGAGGTCGGCAAAATGTTTATAAAAATCTGAGGCTTTCTTTTCAATTTGATCACCATGATCCGTGGGGAAGGCATTTCTTAGATTGGCCAACACCACCTTTTTACGGTAGGTCAATATACGATAGATCAGCCAATATAGGAAAGAGGAGATTCGGTACAATACCACCAAAGGCAGTAAAGAAATCAGGTATAATGGATAATACTTAAATTTCATTTTGACAAAGGCTGTAAAGTTAAACTCAAATTATACAATAACGTAAATTCCTCATCGAGCGGAGGTTCACTTATTAGCGATGGTTAGGCATTTGAAAACGATATCCGAGCATTTGCACAAATGCCCAATAGAATTATAATTGCTGAGTTTTACAACAGTCGACCAAACTATTGCCTATACGATGCATACTGCTGGCATTCTTAGTCAGTTTGTTTTGTGTCAATGAAATACCTTATTTTATCTTTGCCTTTCCCGGCAATTCGGTTGTAAAATTTAATGGCTCTTTCGTTAAAAACAGGGGTATGCCACTGAATATTTATACATTTATTTTGTTTGGAAATTTCTTTTAGTTTTTCAACAACTACTTCTCCAATTCTGTGTCCTCTGAATTCTGGCTCTAAATATAAACAATCCAAATAAAGAAATGTCTGTGCATCCCAAGTTGAAAAGTCAAAAGTATAAGAGAAATAGCCTTGTAAAATATTTTGACTTTCAATAACAAAACAAAACAATTATGGACTGTCTGAAAATAATGCGTTTTTTAATGAGCTTTCTTTTCCTATTGGGTCATAAGTTGATTGCTCAAATTCCGAATGTTTGCCACATAGTTCAACCAATTTTGGTAAATCTTTTACCGTACATTCTCTAATTATATATTCCATTGTTGATTGATTTCTGTTTGTAAAAATTCAATAAAATGATTAAAATAGTTAGGATACTTTTTATTATTCATAATGGCAATAAAATGTTTCCTTTTTAAACCATTCTTACCAATTTTGATAGTTTTTAGAGCATTGTCTTTTAAATATGGTTGTACTGCCCATTTTGCCATTGCCATAATTCCCATATCAGCTTTTACCATTTCAATTGATGCTTCTGTAAGCGGAAGTGGAGTGATTTTCTTTGGTGTGATTTTCGAAGGTGCTAAAAGGAATTGATGAATGGTAACTGTTTCCAATGGTAATGAATGTATCAGTAAATGTTCATTTATGAAATCTTCTGCAACCACATATTTTTTGTCCGCCCAAGAGTGACTAGAAGAGACAACCATAAGCATTTCATCTTGAAAAAGTTCCAAGTAGGTTATACAACTGTCTTTTATCGGGTCGCTGGTAATGGCAATATCAATAATATTTTCTTGTAATTTTTGCAATGGATAATGAGTGGCTTCCATGATGATTTGCAAATCGACATTGGGATAAATCAAATGAAATTGTTTCAAAACAGAAGGTAACCAATGATAGCTTGAATAACATTCAGTACTTATCCTAATGGTACCAAACTCTCCAAAAATCATTTGCTTTATTTCTCTATCTGTACTTGATAGTTTTTCTAAAACTTCGTTAGCAGTTTCATATAATTTTTCACCTGCTTTGGTTAGGATTAGTTTTTTATTTTGTCGTAAAAATATTTGTGTACCCAATTGATACTCTGCTTCCTTCAGTTGGTGGCTCAATGCAGATTGTGTTAAATGCAATTTATCAATGGCTTTCGTGATACTTCCTTCTTCCACAATTGCTTTGATGAGTTTTAAATGCCGTATCTCCATTTTTTAGATTGATGAAATAAGTACAAAGAAACAAAACTTTGGTTTGGCTATGTATGAAAATAACGAATGGTAATGATGAATCTTTTTCGTTTTTAATTGGTTAGCCATCATTGTAGTTTTGCACCATTAAATAATTTTATAAAACTGCAAAATGGATGCACAAATTAAACATTACGAAAACAAATTAGCGTTTGAAATGGACCCGTCAGATTTGTTTGATGCCTTAAGCAATGGCGAAAAAGTTATTGCTGTTGATGCCAGAAAATCATCTGGTTATGAATCCGAACATATTCCAACGGCTATCAATTTACCTCATCGTGAAATGAATGAAGAATCAACTAAACATTTAGATAAGGATTTCGTCTATGTTACCTATTGCGATGGAATTGGTTGCAATGCTTCTACCAAAGGTGCTTTGAAAATGTCAAAACTTGGTTTTAAAGTCAAAGAACTTATGGGGGGCATTGAATGGTGGAAATTTGATGGATATGCAACAGAAGGTATCAATGCAAAAGCTGAAGGTCAAAAAATAAAGTGTGCTTGTTAAATAAGTTTACTATGCAAATTACAATAAAACAGGCATCCAAAAATGATGCTATCTTACTATCACTATTGGCTCAAATCACCTTTAAAGAAGCTTTTGGTCATGTTTGGGATAAAGTAGTATTAAGAAATTACCTTAGGCATACATTTTCAGTAAGAAAAATGGAAAGCAGTATTGAGAAAAGCAACAATTGTTTTTGGATTGCATTTGTTGATGAATTACCTGTTGGGTATGCTAAACTGAAAATGTATAGTCCTTATGAAAAACTGAATGACCCCAATCCAGCCCAACTTCAAAAAATATATTTATTGAATGATTATATAGGGAATAAGATTGGTAAATTACTTCAGGATAAAGTATTTGAGAAAGTTAAGGCAGAAGGTTTAAAAACACTTTGGTTGGCAGTTTGGGATGGTAATGAAAAAGCGATACGGTTTTATGAAAAACATGGTTTTACAAAGGATACTACATACCACTATGATTTTGAAGACATGAGCTTTGATTATGAAGTAATGGTTAAACTCTTTCACCAATGAAATTACAGCAAATATTTATTCCTTTCCTGCTTGCTTTGGCAGCAAGCATTGGAAATGCTATTGTAACCATTGGACAGAAAAAGGCAAGCTCATTTTCAAATCCATTTTTCTTTGGGGCTTTTTCACTATTATTTGCATCTGTTACACTTTTTATTATTGCAATGTTTTTTGGCACAAAAGGATTAGGCAATTATGTTTATGTTAATGGTAAATGGTTTGCAACTACTGGGGTAGGCTTGGTTTTTTTAAACATTTTTTTGTATTTTCTATATCGAAATTACGGAGCTGCGCACTATACATTATATTCTATATTAGCCATTGCTACCACTTCAATATTTGTTGCTATTTATATGTTCGATGAAAGAATAAATATTTATTATTGGATTTCGCTGATTTTTGCTTTACTTACTATTATGTTTTTTATGAAGGGAAAGTCAAGTTTGTCAAATTGATATTGACTGCTTATATTTTGATATTTACTATTTCTGGTTATTGCCAAAATAAAGAGGTTTTATTTATGTCAATGAATGATCCGACTCAAAATGATTACATGGTATAATCACCGGATTCATCTACAGGAGGTTTAAGGATATTACTGGGTTGCATTTGCTCAACACCATCTAAAATGTATGATGAGACTATCATTCCTTAAGTAGCCTGCAGGGGAGTGAATCCATTATTTATGAATTATTTTTTAAGGATTACCATGATTTAAGACTTGGTGCCGGTATTAAATAATTTCTCTATTTATTCAAATTGTTAAGCAACCGCAATAAGCGCATGTGGGTAATCATGCTCATCTGGGTTGAAATGATATGAAATATGGCTTTATGCATTCTTCACGGTTGAGAGAATTCTACGGAAATGTACCCAATGGAAACCATTGAATGCGATGGAAAACAAACCGTATATTTGTTGTCGTGGTTAATTGAAAACAATGCTTAAACCAACAGTATTGGGTAAAAATATTATTGACACACAAACTGATGTTTTCAAAGAAAGCAATCAACAATGGCTACTTCAATTTAAACAAAAGCATCAAAAGTTGGATGGGAACAGAACAAGAAACTCAATATTGCCTGAATCTCAAAAATTAGGATCTTTATATTCAAAAGTACGATCCGGAGGCGAGCCGGATTTAGTTCATTGTGATGTTTTGACGCAAGGATTAATTTTCATGGATTTCTCAGCTGAAAGCCCAGCAGGAAGAAGGAGTTTGTGCTTTAATCAAAAGGCAATGGACGGCAGGAATGAAAACAAGTCGAGGGTTTCAACATTGACGATGGCCGAAGCAATGGAAATAAGTACATTAACCGAACAAGAATATCAAAGGGTGCAAAACTTAGAACCGCTGGATACCAAAACATCCAGTTGGTGGTTAACGTCACTTCAAATCCTGAAAGAGGGTGATTCAGTCTACAGAGATCTTCGCTATGACCAGGTGTTAACCTATCACAATGGTGCCTCATACTATTATTTCGCCAGAGGTTTCAGGATATCTTTTAAACATTAATTCAATAAAAATGCAGCTGATTATCCGTTTAAAGAAATTAATCTTTATGAAAGTGAAAAGTTCTTTATTAAAACTAACGAATGTTAGTAACGAAATGAATTTATTGTATCCCCACATGGCGTTCACAGATCATCGTAGAAAGCAAAAAAAGAATTGGACGTCGCCATTCAACTATGCTGGGATACGATGTATCGTTTTATTGGGATTATTTTGGATATCTTTGACCACCCTTCTTTTCGCTCAAACCTATGGCCAAAATGGAATGGTGGTATCTTCATCACATTGGGCTTCAGATGCAGGGATTAAAATATTGAAAAAAGGTGGTAATGCCATAGATGCCTCAATTGCGGCCGCATTTGCTTTGGCAGTAACGCTACCTTCCGCAGGAAATCTTGGAGGAGGAGGGTTTTTGATCTTTAGTAATGAACAGGGGAAAGTAATTTCAATTGATTTTCGAGAAAAAGCACCGTTAAAAGCATCCCCTAAAATGTTCCTAGATGAAGAGGGTAAATTGATAGAAGAGAGCAACCATCGATCCATTCTCTCTATTGGGGTTCCAGGTACGGTTGCCGGTTTGTTTCTTGCGCATCAAAAATATGGTACTTTGCCTTGGAAGGATTTGGTTCAACCGGCTATCGAACTTGCTCAGGAAGGCTTTTCCATGAGCTGGTCTTTGTTTCAGGAAGCCCATTGGTTTAGGGACCATACCAAACCCGGAGACTTCATGCACCATTTCTTCGAAAATGAATCAGGTAATCTCACCTTACCAGGAAATCAGTGGAAACAACCAGCACTGGCTAAAACGTTGACTTTAATTCGCGACTATGGTCAAGATGCTTTTTATAGAGGATCCGTTGCTGAAAGCATTTCGTCCTTTATGAAAAAAAATGGCGGTATCATCACAACACAGGATTTCGATCAATATCATGCCATAGAGAGGCTTCCCGTTCACGGCACTTTTCGCGACCATGACATTTATTCAATGGGTCCTCCCAGCTCTGGAGGAATATGCCTGGTTCAAATGCTCAATATGTTGGAAACGGTCCCAGTGGATTCCATTCCATTTAACTCGACCAACTATGTACATCTGATGGCAGAGTTGATGCGTAGGACATTTGCAGACAGAGCAAAATATTTAGGTGATCCTGATTTCAATTCAGGGCTTCCCATCGGCCAGCTGATTTCAAAATCTTATGCTCAACAATGCCTTTCCAACTTCAACTGGAATCGAGCTAACGTCAGTGATACTTCCATTTTACAACCCATACAGGAACGCGATCATACCACACATCTATCCGTTATGGATCATAAAGGAAATGCTGTTTCGTTGACGTATACCCTTGAAGACTGGTACGGTTCCAGGATCGGGATCCCGGAACTTGGATTTATTTTTAACAACGAAATGGGAGATTTCAATCCGGTTCCCGGAACAACAAATCAACAAGGCCAGATAGGCACAGCACCCAATACCATTGCACCCGGAAAGAGAATGTTATCCAGTATGACGCCAACCATTATCCTCAAACAGGGCAAACCGGTAATGGTCATCGGATCCCCGGGAGGCCGAACCATCATTAACACCGTATTTCAAACGATTGTGAATGTGTTGCAATACAAAATGCCTTTGAAACATGCCATTGAAGCCATGAAAATTCACCATCAGTGGTTGCCGGATGAAGTCGTTTACGAAAATTATCTGTTATCTCCCGATACCGTTAAGGCCTTAGAAGAAAAGGGACACCGTATGCGTTCGGTTTCAAATTTAGGTTCGTTGATGGGTATTTTATTTGATACTAAAAACCGTCTTTTTATTGGAACTGCCGACAGTTCTGCGGCCGATGGAAAAGCATTAGGGTATTGATGTAATGAATATGAGCACAATGGTTAAAAATAAATTTATTTTATGTACTGCTGTATGGGGACTTTTTTTCTTATCGACCCGAGCACAGCAGAAGGAAAAATTCCGCGTAATTGCATACTATGCAGGCAGTGCAGAATTCATATCTCAATATGAAATTGAAAAAGTAAGCCATTTAATCTATTGTTTCGGTCAACTTAAAGGAAACGAGTTGCATTTTGGACATCGAAACGATACCATTGCATTGCAGAGCATGGCCAAATTAAAATTGAGGAATCCGGATTTAAAAATTATGTTTTCTTTGGGTGGATGGGGTGGTTGTAAAACATGTTCGGAGGTTTTTTCTTTAGACAGCAACCGCAGGGCATTTGCAAAGTCTGTTAAAGTCCTTGCGGATTTTTTTAAAGTCGATGGCATTGATCTGGATTGGGAATATCCAGCCATTCAAGGATATCCAGGTTTTCGTTTTGATTCAACGGATAAGGACCATTTTACGGAATTACTTCATGAAATGAGAACCATCCTGGGGCCGAAATTTGAAATAAGTTTTGCTGCCGGTGGTTTTTCTGAATTTCTCCAACATTCCATCCATTGGAAACAAGTCATCAAATCGGTGGATTTTATTAACCTCATGAGCTATGACCTCGTGCATGGTTACAGCAAGTGGAGTGGACATCACACGCCCCTATATTCCACTCCGTATCAAAAGGAATCCACAAATCATGCCGTTCAGCGGTTACTTAGCCAGGGTGTCCCATCACATCAGTTGGTCATCGGTGCTGCTTTATATGGTCGATTTTTTAGGATTGATGAAGGCCATCCGGTGAACCTCTACCAACCGTGTCGTTTTTCACACAGCTTTTCTTCAAAGCATGCATCAGATAGTTTATCAGAAAGCAATGGATTCATCGTTCATTGGGATAGTACTGCACATGCACCGTATGCGATAAACAATGGTCGAAGAATGGTAGCCAGTTATGATGATGAACGTTCCATCACAGCAAAAGTCAAGTATGCAAAAGAACATCAATTGGGCGGCATCATGTTTTGGCAATTATGGGATGACAGCAAAACCAATGGTCTGTTAAATATCATTCACCAGCAATTGAAAAAGTAAGTTATGGATTATCCAAAATAATTATTTTGTTGACTTATAATGTAATTCCCGTTTAGGAAAACCCCAAATATATCATTTTCTAAATTTTATACATCATACCCAATCAAATGAAAGAGTCATTACATTTATGCAATAGAGAAATACCTTTACAATAATATTTATATTTTTGAACTCGAAACGAAGCTTGTGAATTTAAATATAGTATATGGTTTTCCAATTTAACTTTTTACTATGGCTTCAGATAATACGAAAAATAGGCTATAACGCGATTTGTGTTCTGGCACTATTACACTTGGTTATTGCAGTAACTGCGAGAGATAGAGATAGTCTAAGAATGGTTTTAAACTTAGAAACCAGAGCGGATAAATTGTTTTACCTCAATCTCGAAATGGCCAACAGTTTTTATTTTTCATCACAGCCAGATAGTTTTGATCATTATGTAAAACAGATGTTTGTTATTGCAACAGCCTTGGGTGTTGATTCAATATCAGAGCGGTCTTATAATTTTATGTCAGATAATTTTAGCGCTCACAATGACTATACGAATTCACTCAAGTGTTTGGAAAAAGCAATTTATTACTGTAAAAAAGGCCCCCCATTCCGCAGCCTTTCTTTTTATTATAAAGACATCGGGGCAAATTATAAAAAGCTGAATAATTATGAAATTGCTAAGCACTACTTATTAAAAAGTATATTACTGGCAAAGGAGGAAAGCATGGATATGGAAAGGCAATATACTCACTTATCTGAAGTATATCTTGGCCTAAACCAATTGGATTCAGCCTACTATGCTATTCAAAAAGCAGTGCAACTTAATCCAGATACAACAGACATTTATGGCCAAGCAAGAATTTATTCAGTTTATGGACGGGTATTGACACACAGGAGAGAATTTAAACTAGCAGCCTCATATTTTGAAACCTGTCATCAGATGGTTCGTGAATATAACATAAATTCAAATCTCCTGGATTATGAAAAGTATTTTTCAGAATTGCTGATTGAAATGAATGATTTACCTTATGCAAAAAGTGTCTTGGAAGAGGGCATTCAGCGGGCAAAATTAATTAATGATTTTGATTATGTAGCTTCTTTAATATTGTTGAAAATAAGACTTTATCAGAAATCAAACATTGATAAATCTTATGAATTTGCATTGGATTATAATGAAATAAAAGCAAAATCTACTGATCATGCCAATAGACAAAAAGTTTTCAGTGACGCATTGTCATTTTTTATCATGAATCAGCAAAATGAGGCAAATCAAATATTAGAGATCAAACGAAGAAATTTGCTTTTGGGTTATTTGGCTTGTGTTGTCATAATAATTACTTCATTTTTGATCTTTTTTGTATTATCGAAAAACGCTATCGTCACCGAACGTTTAGTTAAAAATATTGGAATGGTAATCCTCGTCATGTTATTTGAATTTATTTATGTACTTATATTTCCTTTTCTATCTCATTATTTTGAAGGTAACCAAATGTTTTTGGTCATTTCGTTAGTTTGCATTAGTGGCATCGTCATTCCGATTCATCACAGGGTTGAGCACACGATACTTGAATTACTTCGTAAGAAGAATTTGGAAGCTCATTCGATCAGAGCACAGTCAAAGTTTAGTGAACTTCAAGGTTATCATAATGAGTAAGAATCTTGCAGCCTTAATGTCATTTATGTTTCTCTGTATTTCTTTACAGAGTCAGCATCGCTCCTCAAATCTAGAACTTAGAGACAGCTTACATAAATTACTTAAAAGTGAAGTATCTCCTGAAAGACGATATGACCTTTACTTAGAATTATGCAATACATTTGTTTATAGTGTTCAGCCGGATAGTTTTCGAAAATACAATGATTCAATGTTTGTTATTGCCAGGACTTTGAGGCAAGATTCATTGTTAGGCACAGCGTATGCTTATAAAGCTACCATGTATGGAATGCTAAATGAAATTATGAATTCTATGGAGAACTATTTCGAAGGATTGAAATACCTTGTGAAAGATAATTGTTTATTCAGGAAAAGTTTCGTCTATAAACAAATGGGGGTTGAGTTCAGAAACATAAGTGATTACCAAAATTCTATATATTATTTGTCAAAAGCTCGCGAAAACTTACCCCAAGAAGGCATATTGGCCAACAGGGTATTTACCAATCTTTCAGATGCATTTATTCTAAATGGACAATTGGACTCGGCCATCGTTTATGCTCAAATGGCATTCCAAATGACGGAACCGAAAAAGGATCCATATGGGTATTCTCGTGCTCTTTTTTTATTGGGATTTTCATATCTGTCTATCGGTAAAAATGAACTGGGAAAAGAATACCTTAATCAGTGTATAGCCTTTAGTGAAGAGCAGGAAATATTTTCCCCACTGAGTTCTAGTCAGGTAATCCTGGCAGAGTATTATTTCAATACAGGAAAACCGGAATTGGCAAAACAATTTTGTCTAAATGTTTATCAACGAGGTGATCATCAAATTGGTGGAAACAATATTTTGAGCAAATGTTATCAAATTTTACAGAACTGTTACAAAAAGGAGGCGAAGAAAGACAGTTTTATGATTTTCTTCAGCAAGGATGCCGTTTTACAATCCAAAATTCATGGTGAAGCCCTATTGAACGCAGTTCACAACCTACAAGTTCAGCAGGTAATTTTTGAAAAACACCAGGAAGGCATACGGGCTGAGCGAGAATTGACTCATAAAAAACAAGTGCAATACGCCTTAATTGTAGGTCTTATCATCATTCTACTGCTTGTTCTGGTTTTCTTGTCTAATTCATATTTAGCCAACAAATTGATATTAAATGCTGTGGCTTCGGTAATTATTTTGACTACATTTGAATTGCTGAACATAATATTTCATGAATTTATTGAAGAAATCACACACCATAATCCTGTTTGGATGTTGTTGATGGTAACCTTGGTTGCCATTGCCCTGGTACCCGTTAGAAAAAAATTTCAAGAAATAATTACCTACTACTATACAAGATGGCATCATCAAACTAGTTTTAATTATACTAAGAGATATATGCAGCAAGAAGATAAATAATGGGAGCTCATTCAAAATCTGATATTCATTCTTTCTTTTTATGGATTAATTTTCATAGATAATTGATTTTTCAGGCGATTGGCCATATGCAATTCATATCCTTTGATAAACTATTTGGAATTTATTGTTTTTATACAATATTTTGATATCCATTATGTCGCCACTCTCCAAAAAAAAGTTATACAGTTTACTTGTATCGGTTTGTAAAAAGTATTCTGGTAGTTTGGCTTGCTTGTGGATTGAAGATCATGCGGCAGATTTTATAAAACTTTATCTTGGGGTATTCTTTTACACTCATTCATACAACCCTACATCAGGATTACCATCCCCATTATTATCAAAACCGGTTACCTTGATTTTAATTTTCAAAAACCCGTTTGTTCCAGTAGTACCAAATTGATCAAGAACACAAATCAAAGCGTAAGCATCTCTATTTTCAAGATGTGTTCGGATCGCAAATACCTTACCGTTTAATTTGGTCCTGCTTTCATATTTTTCTTTGAAACCTGCCGTTTGATTGATGACAGCCAGGAGTTGATTGTTGTTCTTAATTTTATCGAATTTATCAACCGTCAGATTCGTCAAAGCAATTTCACTTTCATTGGCCTCTTCCCATTGTCGCATAGGTATATTGGCATCTTTGTATCTCGGGCCCCTAAAATAATAATTGGCAAATACATCATTCTTGACATAAGCTGGAGTTAACAATGCATACATGGGTGCAGAGCCATAATAATCAGTAGCAGTATATACCAGATCCACTCCAGCCGTATTTTCTGATGCTTCAATGTCATCCAGTACGGAACCACTCATCACGTCAAGATAACAACCGTATTGTTTGTGATTTTGGTTTCCGAGATTTGCCGTACCATCTGAATTGTAACTTGGTGATTCTGGAACAAAGTCATCACTAGGCATTTCATGTTCAGGTGAAGGGATTTCCTGTGAGGTCGATTCAACAGGAGAACTTTGATTAGAAGACTGTTCGGAATCTTGTATAGAGGTATTTGATTGTTCTTCTGCAGAGTTGTTTTTATTGTGTAATCTGAAGATGGGCTCAAATATTTTTATTATACTTTTTACATTTTTTATGCCAGACTTTACATTTTCACCAGCCTGAGTCATTTGTGCATTCATTTCCGCACTTCCTTCCTGAATTTCTTTGGATGTTTTATTTATTTGTTCCGTTGACTTTACGGCTTTATTTATACCAGTCTTTTTTGTCTGCCCGGATTGCGCTTGCAGTTCGGGTGAAAAGAAGTAAAAAAAACTGAGAATTAGTACAGAACTGAGAAAAGAATTTGGTTTCATTTGCTATAAATTTAATGAATGAATAAATAGAAGAAAAGAGAAACCGGATCACTCTCCAGATGTGAGCATAGCTAGTAATCCGGCGGGTCAGCCATTAGCTTTTTGGATTTTTACGAAGGGAATTATTTTTTGCATTTGCATCATCATTGTTTTTGTTGTTATCGGTGAATATATCAGGATCATAGGTAATAATCACTTCGTAATCAGGAGGAAATTCATTGCTGTTCTTGAAAGCAGGTCTTTCGTGAACAATGCTGATCTCCTGGTTGCTATTAAGGTTGGTAAAGGGCAAAGTCTTCACCATTTTCTTATCCGCGGTAGAATTTATTTCCCAGAGTTGAATCAATTGTTGGTTGGTATTGGAAGTATAATTTTTTCCCCCAATGTTTTTAACCTTACCGGTTATTCGCAAAATGTCTCCTGTGTTTCTTTTAATGGTCTTGAATTCAATGGAGGTAACTGCAGGATCTATCGTATTTAAGTAAATTGCTTTCTTGCTATCTAGTGTTTGATTCGGAAGTGTGGCGGCCTTTTTAGTGACCTGTGCGTTTACGGTTAGACTGATTAAGAACATTGAACAGAGAATGAAAAATGATTTATTTTTTAAATTTTTCATGGTTTGTAAATATTTATTGAGTGAAATAATGATTTGATTTTCAAAAAATATCAAGGTATTATTGAGCTATGCTTGCCACAAATGGGGTGTTGTTACCGTCAAAACGGACCAATGGTTTTGCACTTTGTGAATATATTTCCCGGTCTCCTGCTCCGTCTCTTGCTAGTATTCTCAGTGCGTCGACATTCCAGTTGTCACCGCCTATTCCTCCACCAAATGTGGTGATGAAACTGATGCTTTTAATTTTGTTGAGTGCAACTTCAGGCTTTAGTTTGACAGATACGGTCTCAGTATAGTTATTGATCCATCGGGCAGCCTTATTGATATTGGGAAATGTTTGCGTTGTGCCATCAATCAACTTAACAATCATATTGACATTATCATTTCCACCGCGGAGATCATCACCGCCTGTTCTTATTTCGACTAACAATTCTTTAACCATTCCATTTGGTCCTGTAGTTGGAGCTTGTACAAAAGGAGGCGCGGATGATTTGTACTTTTTATCTACAAAGTAGGTCATCCACTTGCATCTTTTATCTTCAACATAATAGAATGAATTATCTGCTAAATTGGGCACCAAGGTCATAATCTGTTGTGGAAAATTGGGATCGCATATAAATATTTTGAAATCTTCTTTATGGTCTTTTAAATCACCTTTGTATTTTCCCAATTGATACCCAATCGCTATTACCTGGTGATGTGGTTTGAATCCTCCATCTCCTGCTTCAAAGAGTCCCAAAGGCACAGGTTTTCCTGCATCAATGAATTTTTTAAGCTCCTCCAGTCTACCTCCGTTAAATCCTTGCAGTCCCCAATTAAAAAATTCATTGGTTCTCCAACCGAATGGATTGTTGATCAATTCCAGCCATTTATCTGCATTATCGATGACGGATTTGTTTTGGCGGTTAGCAATGTATTGTTGTAGTTTTGTTCCAGTTGCAGGGCGAAACGTTTGCTGAGGGGTTGGATTTTTAGTGAAATAATAATCCAGCATCGCATAAGACATGCCACCGCAAAGACCACCAAAGCGTGGTCCATTCACTCCGGCTACTGTAATTTCTTGTTGAAAGTCGTTTACAAATCTAAAGCCGTGAATTGCCGGATTGAAGCTCGTCATTTTTCTGTTGAGTAATGCGTCATTCACCAACTGTCTGTTCCCGACATTGTTTCTGAGCACTGAGGGGTTTATCTCTTGTGCCATGTTCATTTGGGTAATGAATACCATGGGTACAATGGATAGAATTAATTTAATTAAATTTTTCATGATTTTTGTTTTTAATTGGATAAGAGAATTAATATTTTTATAATAGATTATTTAAAAAAATGTAGTTTATCTTCTTGGAGCAGCCGTTCTTTCTTTATTAAAATGTATTCTCAAACTTTTAAGAATACTGAACCTGACTCCGGAAGCCATCCCATGATGAGAATTTGGGTTTCCCTTCAATTCAAAATCACCAATACTGAATGCAGTAGCAGCGGATTGATAAGGTATTAAAGTTGTAGTCGTTTCCTGCATACTAACATTTGATGAATAATCTAATGCCAGATCGTTAGACTTATGATGATCTCCAAGATTTGTTACAAATTCTATGACAATCCTATCCTCGCGAAGTGCATCCTGACTTACCGTATAACCATAACCCGCCGCCTGACCATTGGGTAATACTAATGTTCTCCTTAGCGCTGATACGGTTGATCCATCATTAGCAAATACGTATCTTTCGGGTGAAGGACCTCTGGCACTTGACATTAGGAGATTGGCAATGGTTCCAAAAACGCCTGCTTCAGGAAATACATTCTCTTTAATGAACATTGAAGCAGATGAATAATCACCCCGGCTCAGTCCATTATCGACAGTACCTCTATTTTGAGTTCTTGGACATGGAATAAGGACACCAGAAGGTAATCTTTCCAGAAATCTGATTTTAACCGTTCCAAAAATTCTGCGGCAATCATTGTTATGTATCTGAGTTGAAAACCCGCAAAAATTAAGATCCGCTCTGGTTGACCGAACGACTCGAATGGATTGAATATCGTTAGGGTATTCCGATCCAAAATTTGGATGATCACCGATGAATATACTTTCCTGCGGAAAATCTTCTCTAAAAGAAATGTAAGCAATGTATCCAGTTAATACTCTTAGTGATATATTTCTTCTGTTGGTGACTGAAGCAGGATAAGTAAAATCCCGAATTTCACCATTATAAAGCGAAGTTGTTCCGCCTCCACCAGGTCCACCAGGCATAGAATAGATAAAAATTTGTGCCTGGATAGAGGTTGAAATCGTGTAAGAACAGGAGATGATAAATAAAACCATTTTTAAATTTTTCATAATTTTTGTTTTATTGTTAATTGATGATACAAATTTCCGATGACCTCTGTGGATAGCCAAAAATCAGGCTTCGCATGATAATGTCTGAATGCAAGCGCTGCCTTCACATGATCATGTGAAGGCTAATTCGACGAGTCTGATTAAAGTAAATTACAATAGGAATGCACTCCCAGACTTTGTCAGGTTATCCTATTAAGAATGTTTTCCTTGTTATAGGATGGAGGCTGGAGTAATTAAATTAGAATATTTAAAAAGCGCTCATTGGTAAATTTATAAATGGCCTCAGTTGCGCTATTAACCTGAAGTTTTTTGTAGATTTTTTTGATGTGTGTACGAATGGTGTCAATGCTTAATCCGGAATGATCTGCTATCATTTTATAACTCATTCCTTTAACAAGACTTTGTAAAATTTGGTTTTCCCGTTCGGTTAAAAGTTCCAGGGTGCTGTTTTTGGAGGGGTTTATTTTGGAAAAACTTTGCAATACTTTTCGCGCCACACTGCCGGTCATGGGAGCGCCCCCGTTCAACACATCGCGGATTGCTGAAATCACGTTTTCAAAATCATTTTTGAGGAGGTAACCATTGGCACCGGTGCAAATGGCATTGTAGATATTTTCATTGTCATCAAAAATGGTTAACATAATTACGGGAATCTCAATAGCATTCGCCCGAAGAAGTTTTACGGCGGATACCCCATCCATCAACGGCATATCAATGTCCATTAAAATTACGTCTGGGGATTCACTTTTTAAGTCTTCCAGGATGGTAGCAGGATTTTGTTTGGCCAAAACAAGCTGATAATCATTATTCCATTGAAATAAAGCAGAAAGACTGTTTCTAAGATGTTCATTGTCTTCGTATATAAAAATTCTGATCGGCATATAGAATTGTTTCACCAAAGGTAGAGCAATTAATGAATTTATGGATTCACATAATCATGCGAAGGGAATGTACAATAAAACTTCTGTACCAGTGCTCTCTGTATGGATATCAATGCGACCACCGATTTGTTCTGCACGATGAAGTATACTTTTCATGCCAGTACCTGTGTTGTTTGAAGTTCCTTTCCAGAGTCCATTATCCCTGATACTCAATTCAAATCCGTTTGCCTTTTCCTGCCAGTTGATATCGACAACCGTGGCCCCGGCATGTTTAACAATATTATTGATGACTTCTTTAAAAATAAGTAGGACATCCTTCCTGGATTCAATGGATAGTGACTTGTTGAGTAAATTACCATCGACATTAAAGTTGACATGTATTCCCTGAGATTCGAGTGTTTTTGCTGCGAATTCAGACATCCGCGAACTAAGCGCTTCTAGCAATTCGGTATCCGAACGAATTGCCCAAACAATGTCACTCATATTTTGTTGAATCGCCTGACTTTGTTCTTTAATCTGGTCAATCATCAGTTTACTTTGCTGTGGAGCCTGTTCAAAATTCTGACTGGAAACTTTGCTAAGAATATTAATGCTCGTGAGTGTACTGCCTATTTCATCATGGAGATCACGAGCAATGTTGTTTCTAAGTGTAATCAAGGCTGACTGTTCCGCCACTTTCTTTTTTAATTTATAACGTGTAAACAATAAATAGGCCAGCAAGGCTGCAATTATGATAGCGACCATTCCTAATTGAAGGAGGTCGTTTTTCCTGCGAATTTCCTTTTCACGTAAGAGTCTATCCTGTTCCAGGATCTTAATTTCCTGCTCATTGTTGTGGTTGATTAATTCTTGTTTATCCCGTTCTGCAGTTACTTCTGTCAATCGCGCATCCTTGAGTTCCTGGTCCTTTTCCAAAATGATTATTTTATTTTCTCTTTGTAGATTGAGTAATTTGCTTACCCGAATAATTTGATTTTGTCTGTCGATTTCAGCCAGTTTCTGTTTTTGTTCTGCGGCCAGTTTGACCAGTAGCAATTCTTTCTTTTCCGTTTCGTACTTGAGATTTAATTCCGAAATCTCGGATTTTGTCTTCTCAGTGATCATGCTGTCCCGGTATAAGTAATTTTTAGTCAAGTGGGAAAAAGCTTCTGTAAAGTTGTTATGCGTTTTGTAAAACTCTGATTTAAGCTGATAATAGGTTTGAAATAGAGGCTTGCTTTGTTGCCTGCTGGCTATATCATAGGCATCTGTATAATAACTTTCTGCACGAAGAGAATCATTCATTTTGTCAGACAATTCTGCACAAGAGATGAGGGTTACAAACAAATTTCCCAAATCACCGCTCTCTTCATTCAAGGCTTTTGCTTCTAAGTACAGCTCCATCGCTTCAGAATATTTCTTCTGTTTGGCAAGCAAGTTTCCGGTATTGGAATAGGCTTGTGCCAAGGCATTTTTAGTCCCTACTTTTTTAGCATATTCCAAAGCCCGGTGCTGGTAAAGTAATGCGCTATCGGGCATCAATTGAGAATACACGGTAACCAGGTTACCTAATGTAGCGCTGATTCTTTTGACATCACCAATGGTCTCCTGGATGCTAAGTGCTTCCTTGAATAACTTCACGCAGGTTTGTTTGTCATTGAGGCGATAATGGCAAATGGCAAGATTTACCAAAGTGTTTGCAGTCTCTTTCTCATCGCCAAGAGCTTCAAAAATTCGAAGGGCTTTTAAATAATGATCACTTGAGATTACATACATGCCGAGCTTATCCGTTGAATAACCCAGGTCGACATAGCAAATACCAATATAAAGAGAATCCCTGATTTTCGAATAGAAATTTAAAGCTGTATGAAGGGATTCTATCGCTTTGGGATATTCATTGATCGTCCTGAAATACTGGGATCTTTGATGATGCGATAAACCCATCATAAGGCTATCCTGTATGGTTAATCCAAGGATAAATCCTTCATTCAATAATTGTTGTACTTCATTATATTCCGTTTTCTTAACCTTAAGATCCGCCTTTTTAAGCAAGGCAAATCCTTCTCCCCTCTTGAAATTTCTTTGCTTACTATTTATTAAAGCGGTTCCAATAATTTTCAAAGCACTATCGAGTCTGCCCTCGTAATCCAGTTCATCGGCAAGATTTAATAACTTGTAAATTTCTGAAGAGTCCCTGTGTGTATATGTAGCCTGTGCTTCAACAATACCCGGAATGACCACCAGGAAAAAGATACACATCCGAAGTGCAGGCAATTTCATTCTGTTGGGTAACTTACCATTATAAAGCAAATCTAATTAAAAAAAGAAAGGGAAATATGGAAGATTTACCCGTTTGCTTGTGTTTCACATTCAACGAATATGGTTGAAAGCCCAAGGGAGCATCTATACTTCGTAAAATTTCTTTATGTAGCAAGGAATCGATCCTTTTATCGACTTAATCACTCGAAAGAAGTAAATAGGTAAAACAGTTATGGTTTACATTGGGAACTATTAGGTAATACGGATGGACTCTATTTTTTAGCATAAATCAATCAATTGACCAAATCCTCTTTTCGTCTTTGCTCCAATACCCCTATCCAGTAATATATATTAGGCAAAAGATCATTTGTCTTCTGCTGAAATTGTGGGAAAACCGCCATAAATAAAGTCATAGAAATTAAATACGAATCTCAAGATAAGCTGATAAAACAAGTGTAGCTAGTATTTCAGCGTAGAACTCGATCCCAACACGATATCAGCGGACGAGGGAGTTTAAGGTTAATTTTGAAGTGCCTGTATTATTCTCTGTCCATAAGCCTCGAAAATCCCGAATAGGGCTGTAGTTCTATTAAGTCAAACTCTATTATTTTTCTCTCAACCAATGGCAGCTTATTTAATAGTTTTCTTGCTGCAATTTTATTGTCACATTCAAGAATCAATACAGCATTTTTGTATTCTGTGAAATAGATTTCACGTAGACTATTTGAAAGCATCAACTGATACACGGCTTTCGCTTCATCAATGAGACTTTGAGTTTCTCTTTCCCAATCTATATTTCTTACTTCTCTTTCTAAAGCCAATAGTTTCATTTTAAATAAGGTTTATTTCACCCATCAAATACAATTTAGCCTGACCAGCTATTAAACATCTTTCTCCTTGATACTCACATTGGAGATAGCCTCCTCGCTTAGATAATTGTCGTGCAATCATATTAGTTTTATTTAGTTTTGTTGCCCACAAAGGTGTCAAAGAAGTGTGGGCGGACCCTGTTACAGGGTCCTCATCAATCCCAGATTGTGGGGCAAAGAATCGAGAAACAAAATCTACATTATCGCCTTTTGCTGTCACGACCAATCCTCTGGCATCTAATTTTGCTATTTCATTATAATTAGCTTGTAGAGTTTGTAAGCATTTTTCATTTTCTACAAGAGTAATGTAGTCTGTTTTTCCTTTGTAAACACCTAAGACCTTCATTCCGATACATTTTTCCATGATAGCAAAATATTCTACCGATAAGGGTTGAATCGGATCAGACGGAAAGTCAAGGATTATCCACTCTTGATTTCTTTCAACAGGCAACAAACCACTTCTAAGAGAATAAAACTGAATTTTAGAATCCGGGTAACGGTATTGGTCGAATAGCACAAAACCTGCAGCCAAAGTGGCATGACCGCATAAATCGACTTCTACTGTTGGCGTGAACCATCTTATTTCAAATTCTTTTCCTTTTGAAACGACAAAGGCTGTTTCAGCCAAGTTATTTTCATAAGCAATGGACTGCATCAATTCATCATCCAACCATTTGTCCAAAATACAAACGGCAGCAGGATTGCCTGAAAACAATGTATCGGTAAATGCATCTACCTGATACATTTTAATTTTTTCTTTATCCATAATAATCCATTCGTTTTCTTATTTCATTTTCTGCTTTGTAACCTGCCCATGTCCTACACAGACATAATCCCAAAACAATCGATGAGGTTACAGCACCTGCTGTTATAGTATTATTATCCACAACGATTTTTTCTTCTATTACCGCCCTGCAAAAGGGTTTCAAAATTTCGTAGGCCTCAAAATGCGTTGTTGCTTTTTTATCTTTTAAAAATCCTGCGGCACCTAAAATTAAACTTCCCGTGCAGACAGAGATTTTGTATTTGACAGGCTCGGCTGTTTTTATCCAGTTCAAGAAATCATTATTTCGCATCAGTTTTCTTGTTCCAATGCCTCCTGGTATAATGATACCATCATAATGAGCCAAATTATTTCTTATTTTATTGGGAATAACCTGGAGTCCGAAAGAATCAGCAGCATTTGACGAAAGCGAGCAAATATCCCACGAAAGGTCAGAAATAAATTTCATGGTTCTTAATCGAAGAACGGGGTCATAAATTCCAAAAAAGTCGAGCCACGTGATTCCATTAAAAATTATATAGGCCAGTTTCATTTGATTTTTTATTATTGTTGCCTAAATTAAGGATACACTTTTCTCTAATTTGCCATAACTCATCTATTGAATAGGGTATTTCAGGATTTTCATTCAACCATTTTATTAAATAGTTTTTATGATACCGCACTTTATACCCAGTAATTTGATTGGTCTGAATTTCAGTTTCTTCAATCAAGTCCTTTACAAATTCAACTGGACTTGAGTCAGGTTTAGTGACATCAATCACTTCATATTGAGTTTTCAAATAGCAATGAGCTTCAGGAATGCAAATTAACCGGGCAGAAGTTAGGGTGTTAGCAACTTCCGGTGTGTTTTCCGAATTCATATAAAACAGTCCAAGCATTAACTTTACTTCCTTACAACCATTTTCGTCAGCAAGTTGCTTCAGCAAAGCATGTTTAGTACTGCACGTACCACAGTTCTCTTCAAAAATTGTCAGCAAATCTTTTTTATTATGGTTTCTGCCATAGCTTAATTGCTTTATGAACTCTCTTGCACTCATGAAGTCCCATATACCGGCTTTAATAAATGCATTGGATATTCTGCCTGATGAGGTAATATTAAAGTTTATACTTACTTTTTTTAATAGAAATTTCAACACGGAGTCATTCGTGTAATCAGAAAAAAAGTCGGAGATACCTAATTCTATTAATGAGGAATCATTTATTCCTACAAAATTTAAATTCAAATTTCTTGCAGCTTCATAATCCCACTTACCATCCCCGAATGAAAATATCGTATCATATTCAGTTTTATGATATTTAGTTTTAGCGAGTGCAATGGCTTCTTCAATGATTTCTTCCCTTGAGTATACCGAGTTTGAACTGGATATTAGGGATTGATCGATGACTAATCCTGCATTCGACAATTTAAGTATGGCAGGATTTTTCAGTGAACCGGTTGCAAATGCTATATCAAATTTGAATTGATTAGTTAATTTGTGTAAAAAATCATTGGCTCCTTTTATTTCCGAGATTCTTTTTTCCTTTATGGAATCTGAAAGTGTTTGAGTCAGAATTTTCTCAAACCTTTCAATATCAGAAGGGTTTGATTTTATACCATTCTTGGCCTCGAAAATTGTTTTAAAAATATAACTGTCCGTATGATGTAGATATTCATTCCAGTTATCATTAAAAACAGGAAAACCAAATTCATACAGTGCTTTCTTGAAGGCTGATTGATGCAGTATAACGCTGTCTATCAACGTGCCGTCAATGTCGAAAATTATAAGAACTTTACCCATTTATCCTAATTATTAAATCGAACTTCATTTTCCCATAGTCATACTACCCTTGACTATATTCAATGAATTTTCTCAAGGTAGGCTCACTGTGTAATTCAAAACCATTTTTGAGATACACAGGTTCTCCGGCTTGGGTAGCGTGTAGCTCAAAAGCAGTTACACCCATTTTTTTCCCTTCTTCAATCAACATGTTGATGATTCTCGTGCCTATTCCGTTTCTTCTGAATGCTGGTAGGGTATACATATTCATGATATAACCCCACTTACCAGAGGGGTTCTTAAAATTTCCCGGAGTTTCCCGAAAATGAATTGAACCTATTCCCGCTACTTCATTATTCCTTTTGGCAATGAGTGAAATGCAGCTTTGGTTGGTGGTAGCTTTTTCAAAATATAGCAACAATTGATCCTGCAGTTCCTCTATCTTTTCTTTTGTTTGATCTCCTGCAAGTTCAAGTGCGAAGCGAATTCGATACTCTATAAGAGTTTTTACATCTTCAACTCCAGCTCTATAAATCCTGAATTCATTTTGATTTGGTTTTGGAAAGGACAGCGTATATACCCAGTATTTTTTTTCAAATTGCTCAAATTGACTTTGTTTTTTGAAGCCCATGCTTTCATAAATGTGGCGGGCGGACTGCTGAAATCCAGAGGTGTGTAAGGCAATAACTTTTTCACCGGATTGCTTCGCATGTATTACACAAAATTCTGTTAATTTTCTGCCGATACCATTACCCCAAAATTCAGGTATGACTGCTAATAACCGCATATAACTCCATTCAGCTGAGAACCATTGGTTTGGATTGCCTCTGGGAATGACAAAAGCGGAACCTACTATTTTACCACTGTAGATTGCTACAAAGCATGTAGCGATATTAAAGAGCTCCCTGTAGGTCTGTTCATTCATCAGGTTTTCTTGCCATAGGGTCAAATTTTCTTTTGAGATTACATTCTTGTATGACCAATAGGCCTTTACTGTGACCGATTGTATTCCGACAATATCTCCAACATTGGCTTTTCTATATTGAATCTGTGTCATTGCTTCAGTGCAGTTTTAATTTGTTCGATGTGGGTTTGATTATGCATAGCCACTTTTTCAAATTCCATTTTTAATGTACGAAGGCCTGTTTCGCTATGTATAAATTCCTTTTGAGAATAGGCGTCATGGTATGCATCAATTAAATGGTAATTCATATCACGGCATAAGGAATAGAAGATTTTCTTATTCTTCAATGGCTCATTCAGATAATTGAAAGCACTGTTCCACTCATCCTGGTTAAATGCCCAAATAACCTGCCTGGGTTCTGCTATTATTTTTTTCAGCCGTCCTAAAAAGAGAAACTCAGTGTCGGTAAGGTGGTGCAGAATCTGCCGCACATTCCATTTTCCTCTACCATATGATTTCTGCAAATCGGCATCGGAGCAATCAAAATAATGAAGTGTTTCCTTTTTTGTGCTGAGTAAAAGCTCAAGCAATTCCGTTTTTCTCATGTGCAAAGCTTATAATTTTAAATCACAGTTGATTTCAATGGTGTCTATTTCAGCGCCTAACTGTTTATAAAATTCAATGGCCTTAGCATTCCAGTTTGACACTTGCCACTTTACTTTTTTACATTTTAGGGTTTTAGCTGTCCTGACAATTTCACTAAATAGTTTATGGCCAATACCCATATCCCGATAATCAGGGATGACATACAAATCATCTAAATAAATAGCCTTACCCGACCATGAATAGAAGGCAGTGAAATAGGTAGCAAAACCCAGAATTCTATTTTCAAATTCGGCTACAAAACAATGGAAGTAGTCTTTTTCATTGATCATTTGTTCTGTTGTTATGGAGACTTTTTCAGGAGTTTTTATAAATTCGGAAAACTCCTTTATTAAAGCATAAATACTTTCAAAATCATTAACTTCAGCTTTTCTAATGATCAAGTTCATCATATATAATTAGTTTAATGCAAAATCTACAGCAGCTTTTGAATGTATAAGGGTAGTATCAAATATTGGGAGAACAGAGTCGCTTTGATGGATGACAAGTCCTATTTCCGTGCATCCGAAAATTATTGCTTCTACTTCCTGAGTTTTCATTTTTTCTATTACTCTTTGAAATGTTACTTTGGATTCAACCGTTAGAATTCCCTTTGACAGTTCATTGAGAATAGCATTATGAAGGATATTCTGGTCGTCTTCATCAGGGAGACAGGTGGTAATATCAGCCTGATTTAATGCATCAAAAAAAAAGGATGCACCCATGGTAAACTTAGTTCCCAACAATCCCACTTTATTTAAGTTGAATTTTAATATTTCTCTCGCAGTTTCATCTGCAATGTGTAAAAAGGGAATTCTGATTTTCTTTCTAATGTCTTCAGCCACGATATGGGCTGTGTTGCAACACATCAGTAGACAATCAGCACCTGAATATTCTAAACGAACAGCAATCTCACTTAACATAGTACCTATCCTTTTCCAGTCATTTAAGATCTGAAGTTGTTTGAAGTCATGGTAATTAACAGAGTGTAAAATGATTTTGGCTGCATGATGGCCTCCCATTCTTTGATTCACAAGGTTATTGATCAAGCTGTAGTAGGCTGATGTGGAATGCCAGCTAATACCTCCAATTAAGCCAATGGTTTTCATAACGCTATCTGTTTTTTTCAAAGTAGTTTTTCACACTTTCACTCATTTCCAGTTCCAGCCCAAACTTACTGTCTTGTATTGGTTGCAAGGCCTTCATAACCAGGGGAATTTGACCACTCCATACTTTTTCCGTTATGGCATCATCTCCTATAGGTCCTTCATTTCTTATTTTTACTGAGGCCGAATCAATAGAGAATTTAATAACCAGAGTAGCCTTCAATTGATGCTCATCACCAACCATCACCTCATCCCATCTACCTTTCAAAATGTTTTCAGTAATGGTTTTCATTCCGTTCATTCTTTCCGGTTCGTCTGAAACAAGAACCGCTTTGCCAAATAATATAGCCGACCGATAATTAACCGATGTGTTAAAAAGTGATTTAGCCAAGACAATCCCATCCAGATGGGTAATTGAAATGCAGATGGTCTGACCATCAAGTATTTGATTTAGCATGAAATTTTTAGTTGAACCATGCAAATACAGCGATTCACCATCTCTGCCATAAGCGGTAGGTATTATCATGCTTTGGCCCTGATACTGAAAGGCTACATGACAGAGAAACCCGGCATCTAAAATTGCATTGACGCTTTCAGTGTCGTTTTTTTCTATTTTGGCACCTCGTATTACTTTGTTAAATTCCATATGACATAATTTTAAATGTTTGGACAAAATTGATGGAAAAAAGCGATACAGTACAGATACAAAATTGTTTATTTAGACCAGTACAGTTAAATTTGGCCCATGAATGAAAAAGAACATATCTATCTGCAAATTGCAAACAGTGTTGAGCATCAGATAAAGAGCGATGTATTAAAGATTGGTGATAAATTACCATCTCTGAGAACGGTTGCCATGGAGAAGGGTGTTAGTCTGACGACAGCTCAAAGATCGTATTTTGAGTTAGAGTGTCGTGGATTAATTGAATCCCGTCCGCAATCAGGCTATTATGTCTCGTATGCCCATAAGTATTTCAAAAATATACCGCAAACAAGCCAGCCAATTATTGCAAACGTGAAAGGCGATACAGAGGAAATCATATTTACCGTATCAAAAAATGTCAGCAAGGCAAAAATTGAACTTTCAACCGGCGTACCAGCAATTGAATTGCTACCGATGGCCAAGATGAACAAAGCCATTGTGAATGCATGCAGAACATTGCCGGACAGTGGATTGAATTATGACAAGTACGGTAATGAGAATTTGAAAAAACAAATTGCGGTTCGCTCTTTGATGTGGGGAGGTAATCTTGCTTCGGAAGATATTCTTACAACCTCGGGAAGCATAGATGGCATTTCTTTCGCATTGCTTGCTTTGGCAGAAAAGGGGGATACGATAGCCGTGGAAAGTCCCGTTTATTTTGGGATTCTTCATTTGGCAAGAAGCCTTGGCTTAAATGTATTGGAATTACCAACAAACCCGGTTACCGGTATCGAAGTTGATGCATTGAAAAATGCACTCGAGAAGAAGAAAGTAAAACTGTGTGTTTTGGTCAGTAATTTCAGCAATCCATTGGGATGTTGTATGCCTGAGGAAAATAAAAAAGCAGTTGTGAAATTAATAGAAAATCACAATGTTCCTCTAATTGAAGACGATTTGTTTGGTGATTTATATTTTGGCAAACACCGCCCAACTTGTTGTAAAACATATGATGAAACAGGATTGGTAATTTTATGCAGCTCATTCTCAAAAACACTGGCTCCAGGCTATCGTGTGGGTTGGATGGTTCCTGGAAAATTCAAAGAAAAAATTGCTCGAATAAAATATTATCATTCTCTATATACTGCATCAATTACTCACGAAGCTATAGGAAGATTTTTGGAAAACGACCGATATGAAAATCACTTACGAAAATTAAGGCACACTTTGCACCGAAATTCTTTGCAGTTTCTTCGTGCCCTTAGCCAGTACTTCCCCGATAGTACCAAAGCTACCATACCTCAGGGGGGGTTACATTTGTGGGTAGAGTTGAACAAAAATACGAATACAGTTGATCTTTACAATACCGCCATGGCAAACAAAATAAGCATAGCCCCCGGCAGGATGTTTACACTTCAAAATCAATACAATAATTGTTTTAAATTGAATTTCGGATTGTTATGGAATAATAAAGTTGAAGGGGCATTGAAATTGTTGGGTAAGTTATCAGGCCAATTGTAAATAAAAGGTCAGCCAGCGAAGAATTTGTGGCTAACTTATTTTTAACAACCATCGGGAACCTAAAATTACCCATTAAGGTAAATTCATGTGAATGCCTTAAATTTGAACGACGAAATTTTTATACAAGATGTCAACACGCTCTAAAAAAAGTTATTCAATACACTTATATGAGTTTGTGAAAGATATTCCGGTTGTTTGTCCAATATGTCACAAGCAAGCTATGGTGAAGACCGGGGCATATCATACGATGGAGTACGATAAAAATGACATCAAAATGATTTGCGTTCATTGCGGTTTTAGTGATAAACTCCAGGATGTATCACATCGTGTCGATCCAAAACAACATAAAGGTCAGGTATTGATTTTTGGCGAACCCATCGACCCATTTTTCCACCAACCCCTTTGGCTTCAGATAAATGTGTTAGGAGAAATCTTGTGGGCTTATAACTTGGAGCATTTATCATTATTGGAAGAACATATTGGCGCAAAACTCAGAGAACGGAATCAATTAAGCCCAAGGATAAAAAGTGTGGGGGCAAGGCTGCCTCGTTGGATGGTTTTGGCAAAACACCGAAAGGAAGTGATGAATGCAATTCAAAAATTAAAGGAAAAGGATAAATGAACGATTTGAATAGGATGCGACTGGATACACCAAGATTGATCATTGAGCCACTAAGGGTACAACATTCAGCATTTATTTTGAATTTACTCAATTGCCCTGGATGGCTGGAATTTATTGGTGACCGCAAAGTCACGGATCTCCAAACTGCTGAAGGGTATATCCAGAAAATGGATGCAAATACCAACGCTCATTTCTTTGTATATTCATTGCGAGTAACAAATGATCCTATTGGAATATTGACCATTATCCAGCGGGACGAATACCCTTTTCCTGATTTGGGATTTGCTCAACTACCTGAATTTGAAAATAAGGGTTATGCATGGGAAGCTTCAGAAGCTTTTATGAAAAAAGTACTGCAACTTACCCATTTGGACGTTCTCATGGCCATTACAAAACCGGATAATTTAAAATCCATCAAGTTATTGGAAAAACTGGGCTTTACACTTAACCAACAAACTGAATCTCTAAGCATTTTCGAAAGATGTTCAATAACGGATAAATGATCTGTAGTATAGATTTTTACATAGCCGCTATTGACACATGAAATTTTAACCAAAGAGGTTCGGAATTTTAACAGATGGTAATAATATTTCTCCGAAATTGCAGCGAATAATAAAATCTCTATTTTCCATGGATTCATTCAACCGCTTTTCGAAACAAGTTTTATATGCCATCCTGATCCTATTGGGTATTCAAACGCTTGGTGCACAGTCAACACCTTGCCAGGATTCAAACTTTAGAAAATTTGATTTCTGGATTGGTGAATGGACGGTCTATCGAAAAGATGGGCAAAAAGCCGGCGACAGTAAAATTACATTGATTTTAGATAGTTGTGTGATTCTGGAAGAATGGACCAGTGCAAATCCGCAAAAGGGACTTGTATATAAGGGAAAGAGCTTTAATGTATTCAATGATGTGACCAAACAATGGCAACAAACCTGGGTAGACAATACCGGAAATACAACGGAATTTCTCAGGGGAGAGCCCATTGAACAAGGCATTCGGTTTTATGCAGATCAGGTTGCCGGACCACAAGGTAAATGGTTTAAAAGGCGATTAAGCTTTACCCAACTTCCCTCTGGAAATGTTCGCCAAATCGGGGAACGGAGCGACGATCAGGGAGTACAGTGGCAAACGGAGTATGACCTGGAATATCGGAGGAAACCCCAATAAGCTTTGCGGAATCGGATGCTTGCATTACCAATCGATATTTTTTCTCCCATTTTGCGCTAACAGATGGATGTAATAGTCCCGCGTGGATTGGGCACGTTCATCAATGCTCTTCCACACCCGTTCCTTTGGAGACATGATGGTTTCCTGCCACCATTCCGGATGGGTAAGCACCTGCAGACGAGGCGAACTAACGTTCGTTAGTACTTCGGATAAACGCCGATGCCTCCAATAACCGTTAGAGTCCGAACAATAATCGACTTGTGTCTTAAAATAGCTGGAATAGGTATTGATCAATCCGGAATAATGAGAAGCTTCACATTGTAAATCAAATGCCGAAGGGTTATGGAATGAAAAAACTTCGACCGCAAACCCCAAAACATCATGGATCAATTGCTTTTCAATTTTTAATG
>WBZV01000015.1_pt1 | contig 146546 bp, 125 predicted proteins | sample 5204221 | NCBI WGS metagenome assembly WBZV01 (sample SAMN12344360, study PRJNA552823) | activated sludge metagenome | biome: Activated sludge suspended growth; feature: Nitrification reactor; material: Wastewater; isolation source: activated sludge from nitrification reactor of wastewater... | reverse complement strand
ACCACCGCCCGTCGCCTTGCCCGTCTGATCCCACCCGCGAAACGCGAAGACAACCCCAGACCGACGATCAGATTCACCGGCCAACCGCCGGATTCAGGATAACAGGCGAATGGGGATGCCCGAGGAACGATGCAATCACCGACTGAGCGCAGTGCGACTCCGGCAGGACAAAAGTGCCCGGCTCCCGGCGAACAGCGACGTGCTTCGGTCGTACTGCCGCGGCCGGGCCTCCTTTCCCGGCGTGCAGCCGGTGGGTCCTATAGCCTTCTCGCTACATCCTTTCGGGGGGCATCTCCCTGCGGAACTCCGGCTGTCCGTCCTGAACTTGAACAAGCCGCATCACATTGGTCGGTCCCATCGTGTGAAGGGGCAGCCCCGCTGTAATCACGAGATTGTCTCCGCTTCTCGCGAAGCCGTTTTCGGAGGCTACTTTGACGGCCAGCGTTTCCATGTTCAGATGGTCGTCGAGGATGTCGACCTGAACCGCGTGAATCCCCCATACGCCCGCGAGGTTGCGAGCCACCTGGAGGGACGGGGTCAGCGCGAGGATAGGAACCGGCGGGCGCCGGCGCGCCGCCCGGAGTGCTGTCGCGCCCGAACTCGTGAAGGTGACGATGGCGGCCGTCGGCAGCGTGGCGGACGCCCGGCTGGCTGATTCCGTGATCGTATCCGCGGTGGTCCGCTTCGGCTTGGCTTGCCCGGCGTTCAGCAGCTCGGGGTACACCGGATCGGTTTCGCTGTGTTTGATGATCCGATCCATCATCCCGACCGCCGCCACCGGGTACTTCCCGACCGCCGTTTCGCCGGACAGCATCACCGCGTCGGCGCCTTCGTAAACGGCATTGGCCACGTCGGAGGCTTCTGCCCGGGTTGGTGTCGCGGCGGAGATCATCGAGTCCAGCATTTGCGTGGCGACGATGACGGGTTTACCGGCCTGCCGGCACGTGCGGATGATCCGCTTCTGGATGGCGGGCACCGTCTCGGGAGGAAGCTCGACGCCAAGGTCGCCCCGGGCAACCATGACTCCATCCGTCAATTCGACAATCTCCTCAAGCTTGTCGATGGCCGATGGCTTCTCCAGCTTGGAGATCAGGTGCGCGCGGCCGGCGATCAGGTGTTTGGCTTCCTCCACGTCCTCGGGGCGCTGCACGAAGGAGAGCGCGACCAGACTGATGCCGATGTCCAGCGCGAACTCCAGGTCCCGCCGATCCTTCTCCGTGAGTGGTGAAACGTCGAGCACGACGTTGGGCAGATTGACGCCTTTGTTGTTGGAAAGCGTGCCGCCGGTAACGACTTTCGTATCCGCGAAATCCGGGCCGCAGGTGGTTACGCTGAGGCAGAGCCGGCCGTCGTCCAGAAGCAGCTGAGCCCCGGGATGAAGTGCGTCGAAAATCTCGCGATGCGGCAACTGCACCCGCCTGGCGCAACCGGGTTCGTCAGACAAGTCCAGGCGAAACAGAGCATCGGCCTCAAGGCTAACCTTCGCATTCGCGAAGCGGCCGACCCGCAGCTTCGGTCCCTGCAGATCGGCCAGTACTCCGATCGGATAGCCGACGCGTTCCTCAAGGGCCCGCACACGCCGGAGTTGCTCGGCGTGCTCCTCATGCGTTCCGTGGCTGAGGTTCAGTCGGAAAACGTCCGCCCCGGCATGGAACAAGCGCGCGAGCATATCCTCGCTGGCGCTGGCAGGTCCGATGGTCGCGATAATCTTGGTATGTCTCGATCTCCGCATGATTGTGATCCCCTCGAAGGGTTCGTCTCATGCAATTGCCAGACCGCGGGCAGCCCGGGCCTCGGTGGCTTGCGTGTCGCAGCCGGGGCGGGTCGGTACGAGGGAAGCCAGTTGACGCCGTTCTAGTGTCCAGGCATCGGCATCATGTTGGCGTTGAGGTTGGCGATGATCCAGCATGAGCCCGTGATGACGAGAAAGACGATCAGCAGGCCAAAGGCGAGCGCCAGAATATTGTTCGTGTGATCGGGCCCGCTGCCCAGATGCAGGAAGAAGACGAGGTGAACGCCGATCTGCGCGATGGCAAGCACGATCAGCCCGACGGCCACGCCCGGCGCCCAAAGCAGGTTGGTCTGCGCCACGACGAACGAGCCGATCGTCAGCAGGAGCGCAAGCGCGAAGCCCGCCGAGTACGACAGAAAACTGGCGCCGGTGTCGTCGTGCTCGACGCCCGGCGTCCTGTCGTACGGCAGGCGGCCTTGTTCGTCCATCATGCGACTCCCATCAGGTACACCAGCGTGATTACTCCGATCCAGACAATGTCCAGCGCGTGCCAGAACAGGCTGAAGCACAACAGCCGGCGAAGCACGGCGGGCCGCAAGCCCTTGGCCACGACCTGTGTCACCAGATAGATGAGCCAAACCAAGCCCAAGGTGACATGGGCGCCATGCATGCCGACCAAGGTAAAGTAGGCGGACAGAAAGGCGCTGCGCGAGGGAACGGCGCCTGCGCTGACCATGCCGGCAAATTCGGAGATCTCGATAAAGAGAAAGGCCGCGCCAAGCACGAACGTCAACGCGGCGAAGATCAAGAAGCGCCCCGATTGCCGCCGTTCGGCCGACAAGGCCCCGAGCCCGCACGTATAGCTCGAGGCCAGCAGACACATCGTCTCGATGAAGACATTGCGGAGGTTGAACAGCTCGCGCCCGGTCGGCCCGCCGGCGGTATTGCCGGACAGGACGGCGTAGGCCGCGAACAACGCCGAAAACATGACGATGTCGCTAAGGATGAAGATCCAGAACCCATAGGCGACGACGATCCGCGTCGGAGCTGGCCCGCCGTGCCCTCGTGCAAACTCGGTCGGAACCGTTTCGATCGTTGACGTTGTCATTCGGCCGGCCCGAGGCCCAACCGGGCCCCTTCTCTCTTCTCAATTTCGGCGACCGGGATTTCGTGCTCGCGGTTGTCACTCCAGCCGAACACAAGGAGCGTGACGGCTGCGGCGAGCAGCCCGAGGGTCGCCATCCACCAGATGTGCCAGATCAGCGCGAAGCCGGTGACCACCGCGAAGAAAGCGATGACGATGCCGGTGGGAGTGTTGCGCGGCATTTTGATGGATTGACAGGTCGTTTCGACCCGGCGCAGTCCCTTCCGTTTCATATCCCAAAAGGCGTCGATTGTCTCAACCTGCGACAGAGTCGCAAAATTATAGGCTGGGGGTGGCGACGATGTTGACCACTCCAGGGTCCGGCCGTTCCACGGGTCGCCGGTGAGGTCGCGGCGGCGTTCGCGCGTGCGGATGCTGACATAGAGCTGCGCGATCTGGCAGAGAATGCCGCAGAAAATGACAACGGCGCCACCCATCGCCACGAGCAGCAGCGGCTGCCAGCTCGGCTCTGGAATATGCTGGAGACGCCGGGTCATGCCCGTCAGGCCCAGGACATAGAGCGGCGTGAACGCGAGGTAGAAGCCAATCAGCCAGCACCAGAAGCTGGCCTTGCCGAACGTCGCATCCAGCGTGAAGCCGAACGCCTTCGGGAACCAGTAATTGTAACCCGCCAAAGCGCCGAAGACGACGCCGCCGATAATGACGTTATGGAAATGGGCGACAAGGAAAACGCTGTTGTGCAGCACGAAATCCACCGGCGGAACCGCCAGCAGAACGCCGGTCAGTCCACCGACGACGAACGTGACGATAAAACCGACGGTAAACAGCATCGGCGTGCTGAACACGATCCGACCGCGGTACATCGTAAAAAGCCAGTTGAAGACTTTGACGCCGGTCGGCACAGCGATGATCGTCGACATGATGCCAAAGAACGTGTTGACATCGGCGCCAGCCCCCATCGTGAAGAAATGATGCAGCCAGACCATGAAAGAGAGAACACAGATCGCCAGGGTTGCCAGAACCATCGAGCGGTAACCGAAAAGAGATTTGCCGGAAAAGGTTGCAGCCACTTCTGAGAAGATACCGAATACGGGCAGAATCAGGATGTAGACCTCCGGATGACCCCACGCCCAAAACAAATTGACATACATCATCTGGTTGCCGCCGCCGTCATTGGTAAAGAAATGCATCCCGAGATAGCGGTCGAGCAGCAGCATGACGAACGTCGCCGTTAAGATCGGGAATGCCGCGACGATCAGCAGGTTTGAGGCCAGTGCGGTCCAGCAGAACACCGGCATGCGGAAATAGGTCATGCCGGTGGTGCGCAGCTTGAGGATCGTGGTGACGAAATTGACGCCGGTCAGCAACGTGCCGATGCCCGAAATCTGCAAGGACCAGAGATAATAATCGACGCCGACGTCAGGGGAGAACGCGAGCCCGGAGAGCGGCGGATAGGCCATCCAGCCGGTGCGCGCGAAATTGCCGATGACGAGCGAAAGGTTGATCAGGAACGCACCCGATGCGGTGAGCCAGAAGCTGATCGAGTTGAGCACCGGAAAGGCGACGTCGCGGACGCCGAGCTGCAACGGCACGACAAAATTCATCAGGCCGATGACGAGCGGCATCGCCACGAAAAAGATCATGATCGAGCCATGCGCGGAGAATATCTGGTTGTAGTGCTCGGGGGGCAGATATCCTTGCGCCTCGCCGACAGCGAGTGCCTGCTGTGAGCGCATCATGATGGCGTCGGCAAAGCCGCGGAGCAGCATGAGCAGACCCAGGCCCACGTAGAGCACGCCGATCCGCTTGTGATCGACGCTGGTCAGCCATTCACGCCATAGATACGGCCACCAGCCCTTTACAGTGACGATTGCCAGCGCGATGAGAATGATGAAAGCGACCACCGCCACGCTGATGAGCGGCAGCGGTTCGTTGAACGGGATGGCGTCCCAGCTCAGCTTGCCCAGCATCTCAACCTCCCCGCTTATTGCGCTGGCGGACACCAGTCCCCGCCGACGTTCGTCTCTTCAACGCCCGACGTCTGATCGATGATGCGTTCGAACAGGTTCGGTGTGACCCAGCGGTAGAGCGTCACCGGCACGCTCTTGCTCGGTTTTGCCAATTCGGCGTAGCCCGCCGCGTTCAGCGGAGAGCCGGTATCCCGTGCGTGTGCCACCCAGGCGTCGAAATCACCAGCCGGCACCGCCCTGGCGGTAAACCGCATTTCGGGGAAGCCGTCGCCACTGAAATTGGCGGAGAAGCCTGGATAGTCGCCCGGCTTGTCCGCGAGCAGGTTGAGGTGCGTGGTCATGCCGCCCATCGTGTAGATCTGGCTGCCCAGCTGCGGCACGAAAAAGGAATTCATGACCGTTGCCGAAGTCAGCCGGAAAGCGACTGGCGTCCCCGCCGGGATCACCAACTGGTTGACGGCAGCAACACCTTGCTCGGGGTATATGAACAGCCACTTCCAGTCGAGAGCCACGACCTCCACCCGAAGCGGCTCAACATCCGCGGCAATCGGCGCCTTCGGATCTAGCTGATGGGAACCGATCCAGATAACGCCTCCCAGCAGCGCTACGATCAGCGCCGGGATTGACCAGATGACGAATTCGATACGCCCTTCATAGGTCAGATCCGGGCTGTGACCGGCGCGGGAATTGGAGGCCCTGTACCACCAGGCGAACGCCAGGGTCGCCAGGATCACCGGAACCACGACCACGAGCATGATCGCCGTAGAGTTGATCAGGAGCAGCCGCTGCGCCGAAGCGACCGGGCCCTGCGGATCGAGGATGCCGGCGGGCTCGCAGGACGCAAGGAGCAATGCGGCACCGACAAAAGGCCAGCGGGGCAGGCCCGGATACCGAAAGCGGTGCCGCGGATCGGCTGTTCGGGCTGGACGTCTCATCGGCGCGCTCCCTTCACGCCCTGAGGGACTGCTCCCGTTGTAACCGAAGTGGGAGCGTTTGCCAAACCGAGGGTGAATGAAACCGCTGCGGTGATTATGATCAGCGTCGCGTAGGCCCCAAATCGAGCGCCAGCGCTTCCGAGAGTCTTGCCTCCCGTCGAAGAAAGCACTTGCTGTGTTGCTGCCGGCATGGACATCAGCGGATCATCAGGACGAGCGGGCCACTCGCGGACAGCGTCGGACAGGGAGCACCATGGAATCGAAGAATGCTAAGGGATCGCTCCGTCCCCCCGGCCCCCGAGGCTACTGGCTGCTGGGCAACCTGCCGGATTTCGCGGGCGATCTTTTGGGCTTCGTGAGCGCTTGCGCCCGTGACTATGGCGACATCGTTCATCTGCGCCTGGGTCCGGATCCGGCCGTGCTGCTCAGTCATCCCAATGACATCGAGCAGGTCCTGGTAACGCGCCACGCCGACTTCACCAAACACCGCTTTTTCTGGCGTCACGTCACGCGCCTGTTCGGCAACGGCCTGCTGACCAGCACCGGAGATCTGTGGCGGCGGCAGCACGCCCTGATGGCGCCGGCATTCCGTCAGGAGCGCCTGGCTTTCTCACTGGATGAAATGTTTCGTTCCGCAAGTCGACTTTTCGACACTTGGCGAGAAGGCGAAGAACGGGACATTCGCGCCGATATGACGCGGCTGACCCTTGAGATCGTATCGAGGGTGCTGTTCGGCGTCGATCTCGACAGCGAGGTGGGCCGTGTTTCAAGGGCCGTCGACCGGGGCGTCGAGGAGGTTTCGAGGCGCTTCAAGCGGGGGCGATCAATTCCCGAATGGATCCCGACGCCGGGCAACCGCCGCTATCGGGCGACTGTCCGAGACCTCGACGCGACAGCGGCACACATCCTTGCGAGGCGGCGAGAGGCTGCCCAGGGTGGGACGGACTTGCTCTGGACGATGCTGCAAGTCCGTGATGTCGCGGGCCACCCCCTGGATGCCCGGCTGCTTCGGGACGAGATCATCACGTTGCTGCTCGCCGGGCATGAGACGACCGCCCTGGCGCTGACGTGGACGCTGTTTCTTCTTGCCCGCCACCCGCAGGTCGCGGCGCAGGTGGAGGACGAGGTCGACGCCGAATTGGGGGCCGGGCGTCCACCGGGCGCCGCCGATCTCGCCCGGCTCCGTTGTCTCGGCGCGGTGATCACCGAGGCAATGCGCCTCTATCCGCCTGTCTACATGATGGGACGGCAGACGCTCCGGGAGGTTGAAATCGGCGGGTACCGGCTCCCGCGTGGCACGGTCTGCCTGACGAGCCAATGGGTGGTGCACCGGGACGCGCGGTTTTTCCCGGAGCCCGAGACATTCAAACCCGAGCGCTGGATCGATGCATCGGCGCCGCAGCGGCCGCGCTTCGCGTACTTTCCGTTCGGTGGTGGCCCGCGCATCTGCCTTGGTCAGCCGCTCGCCCTGCTGGAAGCGAAGCTGATCCTCGCGACCCTATGCCAGCGCTTTCGCCTCGCCGCGGGCGAAGGCCCCGAGCCTCGGCCGTTCCCGTCGGTCACCCTGCGCCCGGATCGGACCGTCCGTCTGCGGATCTCGCGGCGGGTCCGTGGTCCTGCCGCCCTGCCGGGCTGAGACGCAATCCGTGCAAAATCATCAAGGCAGGCAGCCCTGGGGATCCCGGTCTGCACGACAGCGGGCTCGGCATCTCGAAAAATCGAGTTGCCGCTCTTGACATGCGGAAGTCTGCGGACTAGCTGATTGGCACTCGCCCGCAGAGAGTGCTAACAAGCGGGCGCGTGGTCTCATTTGCAGGTTTCCTGAGGAGGAATAAGGATGAAGTTTCGGCCTCTGCATGACCGTGTGGTCGTTAAGCGGATCGAACAGGAGGAAAAGACCCGGGGTGGCATCATCATCCCCGATACGGCCAAGGAGAAGCCGCAGGAAGGCGAGGTGGTCGCTGTCGGTCCCGGTGGGCGGAACGAGAAGGGCGAGATTGTGCCGCTCGACGTCAAGGCGGGCGATCGCGTGCTGTTCGGGAAATGGTCGGGCACCGAGGTGAAGATCGACGGCGAGGATCTGTTGATCATGAAGGAATCCGATCTCCTGGGGGTCCTGGAGTCGGGCTCGGCAGAACGTAAGGCGGCATAAGGGAGAATTCAGAGATGGCTGCGAAAGAAGTTAGATTTAGCTCCGATGCCCGCCAGCGCATGCTGAACGGCGTGGATATTCTGGCCAATGCGGTGAAGGTGACGTTGGGGCCGAAGGGCCGCAACGTGGTTCTGGACAAGAGCTTCGGTGCGCCACGCATCACCAAGGACGGTGTGACGGTGGCCAAAGAGATCGAGCTTGCCGACAAGTTCGAGAACATGGGCGCGCAGATGTTGCGCGAGGTTGCGTCGAAGACGTCGGACGAGGCCGGTGACGGCACCACGACGGCGACGGTGCTGGCACAGTCGATCGTGCGCGAGGGCGCAAAGGCGGTGGCCGCGGGGATGAACCCGATGGACCTGAAGCGCGGCATCGATCTTGCGGTCGAGGCGGTGATCAAGGACCTGAAGTCGCGCTCGCGCCAGGTTTCGACCAACGCCGAGATCGCCCAGGTGGGGACGATCTCCGCCAACGGCGAAAAAGAGATCGGCGACATGCTGGCCCGCGCCATGGAGAAGGTCGGCAAGGAAGGGGTGATCACCGCCGAGGAGGCGAAGAGCCTGTCGAGCGAGCTGGAAGTGGTCGAGGGCATGCAGTTCGACCGCGGCTACACCTCGCCGTACTTCATCACCAACGCCGAGAAGATGAACTGCGAGCTCGAGAGCCCGTTCATCCTCATCCACGAGAAGAAGCTGTCCGGCCTGCAGCCGCTGCTGCCGGTGCTGGAGGCGGTGGTCCAGTCTGGCCGGCCGCTGCTGATCATCGCCGAGGACGTGGAAGGCGAGGCTCTGGCGACGCTGGTGGTGAACAAGCTGCGCGGCGGCCTGAAGGTCGCGGCGGTGAAGGCACCGGGCTTCGGTGACCGCCGCAAGGCGATGCTGGAAGACATCGCCATTCTGACGTCGGGCCAGGTGATCTCCGAAGACCTGGGCATCAAGCTGGAGAACGTGACCCTCGACATGCTCGGCACCGCCAAGCGGATCGTCATCACCAAGGAAGAGACGACGATCATCGAAGGCGCGGGCAAGTCTGACGACATCAAAGGCCGGTGCAGCCAGATCCGCTCGCAGATCGAGGAGACGACCTCGGATTATGACCGGGAGAAGCTGCAGGAGCGGCTCGCCAAGCTGGCCGGCGGCGTTGCGGTGATCCGCGTCGGCGGCGCGACCGAGACCGAGGTGAAGGAGAAGAAGGACCGGGTCGAGGACGCGATGCACGCGACCCGTGCCGCGGTGGAGGAGGGCATCGTCCCGGGCGGCGGCGTTGCCCTGCTGTATGCGGCGAAGGCGCTCGACGGCCTGCGGCCCGACAACGACGACCAGAAGCACGGGGTGGAAATCATCCGCAAGGCGCTGCAGGCGCCGGTCCGGCAGATCGCCGAGAATGCCGGTGTCGATGGCGCGGTGGTCGCCGGCAAGCTGACCGAGCAGAGCGACCTCAGCCGCGGTTTCGACGCCCAGAGCGAGCAGTACGTCGACATGTTCAAGGCCGGCATCATCGACCCGACGAAGGTGGTGCGCACCGCGCTGCAGGACGCCGCCTCCGTCGCCTCCCTGCTGATCACCACCGAGGCGATGGTCGCCGAGAAACCCGAAAAGAAAGCCCCGCCAATGCCGGGCGGCGGCATGGGCGGCATGGGCGACATGGACTTCTAACTCGCCTGAAATCCGCAGACACGAGGGCCGCGAGCACACGCCGCGGCCCTCTTTTGCGTTGCTTGTTGCCCCAACCTCTGGCGGCCCCGCTGGGAAATATTGGCCCCCCAGTAGCCGCCGTAGAGGCCTGCCCTCAAGACGACAACGTCAATTGCTGCTCACCACGAGATAACGGTGGTCGCGGTCAACGGTGCGTCCGGCGTCAGGAGGCCCTTCGATTTCGGCCAAACGGCGCCACTAAGCGGACTGAGGACCGCTTGTTTCGAGGCTACCGTCGGGGCTGGTTGGTCTCCTCGCGATTGAAGCGGCCGAGATTCCCGACGAGTTGGTTAAAGAAAGACATCGACTCGCCGAAGCTCGGCGTCTCGCGTTCCACCAACTCGACCTCACGGCCTTTTTCCAATCCGAAGGCGTCCACTTCGCGGACGATCCCCTGGGTGTCGAATCGAATTGTCACCACCTGACGCTCGGTCACCTCGCGGTCAAAAATCGAACGCGTTTCAACCACGTCGCTGATGTAGTACCAGGTGTCATCGCCAAAGGGCGACGTGCTCGAGGGGGAGCCCAGGAGGCGAGCCACATCGTCGCGGTTCTGCACCCCAGGGCGGACGAGCGCCAGGCGATCGGCCTCAAGATGTTCGCCATGGTTGTCGATCTGCGGGCTGCATGCGGCAAGCAGCACGATCAGGAGAAAGAGAGGGACGTGGGGGTATGAACGAGAAGCCCTTGTCATTTGCCGAACCATAGCCGAACTTTTTGATAGAGACGCAGCAGCAAGACGGGCGACTATAGCCTTGGAATCCGTTGATCGAAACCCTGGTGCCGAAATGCCGGGCACCGAGACGTCGAAGAAAAAGGATGGTGTCGTCGATGGGACTGTTCGGAGCCTTCCGACGCCATTCTGAAGACGCGACGGCGGACAGCCTCTACCGGGCAATCGTCCGGCAGGCACGTCAACCCGCGTTCTATGTCGCATACGGCGTCGAGGACACGCCCGATGGGCGGTGGGATCTGATTGCCGCCCATGCCGCACTGGTCTTGCGCAGGCTGCGCCGCGAGCCTGCGCAGACCAGGGACGTCGCTCAGGCGCTGTTTGATCTTATGTTCGCCGATATGGATCAGAATTTGCGCGAGATGGGCGTGGGAGATCTCGCGGTCGGCAAGCGCATCAAGGCCATGGCCAAGGCTTTCTACGGCAGGTTGGCGGCGTACGACCAGGCGCTCACGGAGCACGATGGAGAGGCGCTGCGCGCCGCGCTTCGTCGCAATCTCTATCGCAAGATGGACCCGACAGAATCCCAGGTGGCGATGATCGAGTCCTATCTGCGGCGGGAAGCGGAACGTCTCGATGTCGAACCGGTGGCGGCACTGCTGTCCGGGCGTCTCAGCTTCGGAGCGCCGCCCGCCAGGCAGGCGGACGGGGGGCAGGGATGACGGGTGCGCCCGAGTGCTTTCATCGGCCGATGCCCGTGCGCGACTTGCCGGCAGCCGGGCGACCGTTCCAGATCAAGGCACGGGCGATCGAATGTGAGGAACTCGCGCGCCGGTTCGACCTGATCGCGGTGGACGCCCTCTCGGTTGAAGGCGTGCTGCGGCCGGAAGCCTCGGGCCAACGGGTCCGGCTCGAAGGAAGGCTGGTGGCGGACGTCGTGCAGACGTGCGTTGTGTCGCTCGATGCTGTGCCTGCGCACATTGATGTTCTCTTCGAACGGCTGTACGGCTGGGACATCGAAGACGAATGGAAAGAGGGGGCTGAGGAAATTCACCTCGATCTCGCGAGCGAACTGCCCCCGGAGCGGCTGACGTCGGACATCCTCGACCTTGGCGAGGCGACTGCGGAACAGTTGTCGCTCGAACTCGATCCCTATCCGCGCAAGCCCGGGGCCCTGTTTACCGGGTGCGACAACACGTTGCACGACGGCGACGAGGGTTCGGGGAAACCGCTTGATGGGCTTTCCCGGTGGAGACGTGGTGATAAAGGCGGAGAGCCGGGGTAAGCGCTTGCCCGCAACTGCGAATTTGTATAAGTAGGCGCCTAGTTGCGCGGGCAGCTCGGGCGAGCACGCCGCGCCGGACGTCCTGTAACTTTGAAGCGGCCGGCACGTCGGCGGCTGGCTGTTTTATCGCGGTCGACCGACGAACGCGCATCCGGATTTATTGCACCCAATGATCGTCCAGTTCTGCGTCTTTTCGCCCTGTGGCAGCGGCGGGCTCCGGCTCTCCACCGGAGTGGTATCCGCAGAGGCCGGATCCCTGATATGAACGCCATCACAGCGGCTGCGCCGCTGGTTCTCGCCATTGACGCCATGGGGGGTGATCGCGCGCCGAAGATGGTGATCGAGGGTATGAACCGGGCCCTCGACAGCATCAAGAATGTCCGTTTCCTGGTTTTCGGACGGGCCGACGAGGTGGCGCCTCTGGTTCAGGGCTTCCGGCGCCTGCGCTCACGGGTCGAGGTTCGGCACGCGAGCGACGTCATCGGTGCCGGAGAGCGGCCCTCGGCCGCCCTGCGGAATGGTCGAAATTCCAGCATGCGTCAAGCGATCGATGCGGTTGCAGCGGGCGACGCCCAGGGGATTGTGTCGGCCGGCAATACCGGAGCGCTGATGGCGATGGCGAAGTTCGTCTTCAAGACGCTTCCGGGCGTCGACCGCCCGGCGATCGCTTCCGTGTTCCCATCGCTTCGCGGACGGACGGTGCTGCTGGATCTTGGCGCCAACGTCAATTGCAGCGCCGAAAATCTGGTGCAGTTTGCGGTCATGGGCGAGGTCTTCGCCCGCAGTGTCCTCGGCCTGAAAACCCCTTCCGTGGGCCTGCTTAACGTCGGCGAGGAAGACCTGAAAGGCCATGACGCGGTGAAGAAGGCGGCAACGTTCCTGCAGCAGAGCGATCTGGCCATTCACTTTCATGGCTTTGTGGAAGGCGACGATATCGCCATGGGCACGGTCGATGTGGTGGTCACCGACGGCTTCAGCGGCAATATCGCACTGAAAACCGCGGAGGGAACGGCTCGGTTGTATACGCACTATCTCAAGCGGGCGCTGATCAGCTCGCCGCTCGCCCGCCTGGGCGCCTTGCTGGCGCGTCCAGCGCTTCGGAAAATGCGCGCCCGCTTCGATCCCCGTCTTTACGACGGGGCGATGTTTCTCGGCCTGAACGGCGTTTGTGTCAAAAGCCACGGCGGCACCGACGCGTTCGGATTCTCTAATGCGATCCGGGTCGCTGCCGAACTGGTCGCGGATGGCGTGAACGAGGACATCAAGCGGGATTTTGCATTTCTTTCCGCAAATCGCGACACGAACACGACGGTTGCTGTCGGATGATGCCTCAGATGCGCTCGCAAATTGTCGGATGCGGATCCTATCTGCCGGAACGCATCCTGACCAATGCCGATCTCGCCCGCCAGCTCGACACGTCCGACGAGTGGATTGCCGCACGCACCGGCATCCGCCAGCGGCATATCGCTGCCGACGGCGAGCTGACGTCCGATCTGGCCACCCGGGCGGCCGAGCGGGCGCTGGCGAAAGCCGGGGTGGCGGCCGCCGAGCTGGACCTGATCATTGTCGGCACCACGACACCCGACGACACCTTTCCGGCGACGGCGACAAGGGTTCAGGCAAAGCTGGGGTGCCGGTCCGGCGCCGCCTTCGATATCCAGGCGGTGTGCTCCGGCTTTGTCTTTGCGCTCGCCATCGCCGATAATTTCATCCGGGCCGGGCAGGCAAGAACGGCACTGGTGATCGGAGCCGAAACCTACTCCCGCATCCTTGACTGGACCGACCGCGGAACGTGCGTTCTCTTCGGGGATGGGGCCGGCGCTCTTGTCCTCCGCGCGGAGGGCGGCGGCAGTGGGGAAAACGCTGCGCCGGTTGGGAACCGCTCGCGCGGCATCCTGTCGACCCACCTCCATTCCGACGGGCGCCACCGGGACATCCTCTATGTTGACGGCGGGCCATCTGCGACCCAGACCGTGGGACATCTGCGGATGTCGGGAAAAGAGGTGTTCCGGCATGCCGTCGCCAGCCTCGTAAGCGTGGCCGAGGAGGCGGTCCGAGCCAACGAGCTGACACTCGCCGATCTAGACTGGGTGGTGCCGCACCAGGCGAACATCCGAATTCTCGACAGCGTCGGCCGCAAGCTCGGCCTTCCGGCGGAGCGCGTGATCGCGACCGTTGATCGCCATGCCAACACGTCGGCGGCGTCGATACCTCTGGCCCTGGACGCCGCCTGCGACGATGGTCGGCTGAAGGCCGGCGATCTCGTTCTCATGGAGGCGATCGGCGGAGGCCTGACCTGGGGAGCGGCGCTGGCGCGCTGGTAACCGGCGCGCGAAAGTTGCGCCGCCTGCTCAATTTTCCCATATCCCATTGAAACGCATCACCTTCGACCGTATTAATGAGGGGGAGCAGGCAAATTCGGAAGAAGGCTGAGTGATGACCGGCAAAACGATCACGCGCGCCTACCTGAGTGAGGCCGTGTATCAGGAGGTGGGATTGTCGCGGAACGAATCGGCCGACCTGCTGGAAGCGGTGCTTGGTGAGATCACCAAGGCCCTGGCCGCTGGTCAGACCGTGAAGCTGTCTTCCTTCGGCAGCTTCTCGATCCGGCAAAAGGGGCAGCGGATCGGGCGTAACCCGAAGACTGGGGAAGAAGTGCCCATCCTGCCTCGCCGCGTGCTAGTTTTTCGGCCGTCGCAAGTGCTCAAGGCGCGCATCAACGATGGGCCCGAGGGAGATCAGGCCTCGTGAACCTTTCGACCTTGCCGGAAGCCGGGTCGCTGCGCCCCGCCGGGAAGTCGGCGGCGGCATTTCGGACGATCGCCGAAGTCGCGGGCGACCTGGATTTGCCAGCGCACGTGCTCCGCTTCTGGGAGAGTAAGTTCCCTCAGATCAAGCCGTTGAAGCGGCGCGGCGGGCGTCGCTATTACCGGCCCGAGGACGTGACCCTGCTCCGGCGGATCCGCAGCCTGCTGTATACGGAAGGGTACACCATCAAGGGCGTGCAACGGCTGCTGCGGGAAGGCGGGCGGGCCCTGCCGGCCGCGGCAGACGGCCTCGGCGATGACGAACTGGTTTTGACCCCCTCACAGTCAGACCAGGAGATGACCGGCGCGGACGCCATCAGCCGGGACACCCTCCGCGCCGTTCTCGCCGAACTGGAGGATCTGCGCGCCCTGCTGCGCGACCGCGGCTTCTGATTCTTAAAGCGTTGGCCCTCATCGCGCGAGCACAACGTCAGGCGTCCTGTCCCCCAAAAGCTCGCCACGCAAGGGTGGGTCCGGCTGCGGACAGGTTCCGCTGCCTGGAACGTCCTGCGCCTCTGAAACAACGCGTTCAAAGGCCCGGCGGGGTAAAGGCGTAGATAAGACGGAAGGACGGGCCGAAGCTGTCGTAGCGTGACTCGGCTCCGTTCAGGTGCACCGGCGCCGTCCAGTAGTACCGGCCGCCCAGATCGAGGCTCACCGCCTCGCTCGCCGCGAACCGGATGCCCCCGCCGCCGATGACCAACGCCGTCGCTCCGGAGGAGCCGAACGCAGTGACGACTGCGGGGCCGGCGCCGCCGCCGCCGTAAAGTGACCAGCGGTCGTCCAGCGAATAAGCGACCCAACCGTTAATGGTCAGACCGGCCAGCCAGAAATAGCGGCCGTCGGCGGTCGCTTCCCTCTCATCGTTTCTTCCGTGCAGGGGAATGACCTGACCGATTACCTGAGCCTCACCATCCAGGGACCAGCGGTCCGCTAGCGGGAACCGGAAGCCGGCGCCAAGAGCGAGGCTGCCCCCCGGCTCGTCGCCGAACTCGACTTCGTCCGTATTCGAACGATCGAAGGACCAAGCGACGCCACCCTCGACGAAGGCGTAGGGACCGGCGATGGCGGCCGTCGGAAACGAGCCCAACGCAAGCGCAAGCATTCGCTTCGTGATCATGACGGATTCCGTCGCGGTCCGCGCGCCCTGTCAGATCCGCGAATCCGAGATGGTGTCGTGGATGTAGGTGAGCTTGCTGATCACCTCCGGTGGCAGCACGAACGGGTAGAGATCCGGCTGTCCCATGCTGCGGTTCATGCTGTTCACTGCGTACGTGAGCGGCAGCCAGACCTCGATCAGGTCCTCGAAACTCGCGACATGATAGGGGTTGAAGTCGGCGGCGGCCTTCAGCGACTGGTCCTTTACCTCCCGTGGACGGATGCGGACGCCGAAGGCGTGCGCGGTGTCCAGGGTGTCGACGATGTGCAGGTAGTGCGCCCAGGTTTCCGCCCAGTCTTCCCAAGGATGCGAGCTGGCGTAGGCGCTGACGAAATGCTGCTGCCAGTCGGCGGGCGGACCGTCCTTGTAGTGCACGTCCAGCGCCTGGGCGTAGTCGAGCTGCTCGTCGCCGAACATCTGGCGGTAGGAGGCTAGGCGGGCGGCGTCGCCCTGGATCAGGCGTTCCCAGTAGTAATGGCCGATTTCGTGACGGAAGTGGCCGAGGAGCGTCCGATAGGGCTCGGCCATGTTCTCCCGGTGCTGTTCGCGCATCGCCGGGTCCGCTTCAGCGATGTTGATGGTTATGAGCCCCTCGGCGTGGCCGGTGACGACCTTCTCGGTCTCGTGGAAGTCGAAGTCAGGGCCGGCGAGAAAATCGAAGGCAACCCCGCGCTCAGGTTCGCGCAGCTTCGAGACAACCGGCAGACGCAGGCGCAACAGCCCATAGATCAGTCGGTTCTTGGCCACCTGGAGCTTCTGCCAGCATTCCAGCCGGTCGGCGTCGCTGATATCGGGGATCGTTCGGTTGGTTAGGCACGAGGGGCAGAAGTCCTCGCCGGAATCCACCGGGACCAGCCAGTTGCACGCGGCGAACTCCCAGTTCTTGCAGTAGCGGACAACCAGCTCGGGGTTCGAGAGTGGGTGAAAACCGTTGCCTTCGGGCAACAGTTCCAGCGCGGTCATCAGCATGCCGTCCGGCAGAAAACCCAAGGATGAATGGCAGCGTTCGCATACCGTATTCTCGAAATAGATCGGCTGCCCGCACTGCTGGCATTGGAATAACTTCATTGCTTGAATCCCGATGGCGTCCTTGTTGCGCGAGAGTCGTAAGGACCCTCGCGGCAGGCGCTGCCTGCATTTCGCCCGGAGTAACGGCCAGGGGGCAGTTTGTGTTCCGGGCTTCTCGCGATTGATCAGCGAATTTTGGCGCGCAGAAGCTGGTTGACCTGGGCCGGATTGGCCTTGCCGCCGGTCGCCTTCATCACTTGGCCGACCAGCCAGCCCAACACCTTTTCATTGCCGGAGCGGAACTGTTCGACCTGCCCCGGGTTGTCGGCGACGACCTTCGCCACCGCCGTCTCGATCGCGCCGGCGTCGGTGATCTGGCGCAGGCCCTTGGCCTCGATAATGGCGGCGGGATCGTCGCCGGTGTCCGCCATGATCTCGAACACCTCCTTGGCGAGCCGACCCGAGACCGTCCCATCGGCCATCAGGTCCAGGAGTTTGCCAAGGTTGGTGGCCGAAATCGGTGACTCGGCGATGCTGCGACCCTGCTTGTTGAGCACGGCGAACAGGTTGGTGATGACCCAGTTGGCCGCCTGCTTGCCGTCCCGGCCCCGGGCGACCTCTTCGAAATATTCGGAAGCTTCCTTTTCCGCGGTCAGCACCGCGGCGTCGTAAGACGTCAGCCCGTAGGTCTCGATGAAGCGCTGCTTGCGCTGGTCGGGGAGCTCAGGGAGGCTTGCCCGGATGCGTTCGACCCATGCCGGATCGAGGCGCAGCGGCAGCAGGTCGGGATCCGGGAAATACCGGTAGTCGTGGGCGAACTCCTTGGCGCGCATCGAGCGCGTTTCCCCGCGCCCGGAATCGAACAGCCGCGTTTCCTGCACCACCGTCCCGCCCTGCTCGTACAGCGCCACCTGGCGAGAGGCTTCGTGCTCGATCGCCTGCATGACGAAGCGCACGGAATTGACGTTCTTCACCTCCGCCCGGGTACGCAGCGCGTTCTCACCCACGGGCCGGACCGAGACGTTGACGTCGCAGCGCATCGATCCCTGCTCCATGTTGCCGTCACACGTCCCGAGGTAGCGCACAATCGAGCGGAGCTTGCGCAGGTAGGCGCCGGCCTCCTCCGGAGCACGGATGTCCGGCCGGGAGACGATCTCCATCAACGCCACACCGGCGCGGTTGAGATCGATCAGCGTCAGTCGCGGGTGCTGGTCGTGCAACGACTTGCCGGCGTCCTGTTCCACATGCAGGCGCTCGATGCCGATCTGCTTGGTGGTGCCGTCGGCAAGTTCGATGGTGACGCGCCCCTCACCGACCAGCGGCCGCTGGTACTGCGAGATCTGATAGCCGGGCGGCAGATCGGCATAGAAATAGTTCTTCCGCTCGAACACGCTCTCCAGGTTGATCCGGGCGTTGAGCCCGATACCGGTGCGGACCGCCTGTTCGATGCAGGTGCCGTTGAGCACCGGGAGCATCCCGGGAAAGGCGGCATCGACCAGGCTGACCTGGGTGTTTGGCTCGGCGCCAAAATCAGTGGCGGCGCCTGAGAACAGCTTCGATCGGGAAATAACCTGGGCGTGCACCTCCAGGCCCACAACCACTTCCCAGTCACCACCGTCGCCGTGAATCAGATACGCCATGCCAAGAACTTCTCTCTTCCGTCTGTCGCGGCAGTGCTTATCGCCCGGCGTGGCCATGTGCAAGAGGAGCAAGTGCCACCGGACCCGTCATTGCGAGCGGAGCGAAGCAATCCACTGTGCTGGACAGCGCCGATAGTGGATCGCCACGCCCGCTGCCGCGGGCTCGCGATGACGGCAGCCAACGGCGTCAGCTCGCCCCGTCAGCTCCGTTGGCGGTGCGCCGCCGCTTGAGCAGAAATTCGCGGCCAATCTTCACCGAGGGGACGCCATCGTATTCGACGATGTCGGCCGTGGCGTAGGTCTCCTTCCAGGTATCGGGCAGATAGGAGCCGGTGCCAATGGCGTCAATCGGCGCGCCCACATCCGCCATCACCTTGCACTTCTGCACGTCGAAACCCGATGAAGCGACGATGCGGACCCGCGGAAAGCCGGCTCGGTCGAGTTGTTCGCGCATGTGAAAGATCGCCGCCGCCGACACCCCCGTGCCGGTCAGATAGCGGAGCTCGGTGTCGTTGCGGTAGCGGCGCACCGCGAGCGGCACGTTGCGTTCCAGCACCGCATAGGATTCCTGCGGATCGAGCCCTTCCAGAAAGCGCCCGCCGTGCGTATCGAGCCGCGCCGCCAGCCGGCCGGCCGCGGCCAGGTCGGGAAAACGGCGGCAGACTTCGAGGGTGTCGGTCACCTCCAGGCCGAAGTAGTCGACCAGCACCGTCAGGTCCTCGCCGGGGAAGGTCTCGGCGAACATTTCGGCGGCGCGCAAGGTAGAGCCGGCATAACCGATCAGGGCGTGCGGCATCGTGCCAAGGCCCTTGGGCTGGCCGAAGTAGTGTGCTGTCGCGTCATTGGCATTGCCGATGAAGCCGCGGGCGCCAGACTGCCGCTTCGCCGCCTCCGAGCCGACGGCGGCGGCATACGCCATCATCTCCTCCATTTCGATCCCGGCGCAGTGGCGCGCGTCCATGGCGAGAAAGCCCACCTTCGGCAGGTCGCTGCACATGGTGAACGCATTGTAGGCCGCGACACAGGGCGCGCCCAATTTCTGCAGGTAAAGCGTCTCCAGATCGACGAGATGAAAGAAAGAGCCGGTGATGTACAGCAGCGGCTCGCCGGCGCCGACCCAATCTCCTTCGCGGTAGTTGATGTCGATCCGGATGTCGATGCCGCGCGCGTCCGCCACCTGCTTCAGCCAGCGCACCATCAGTCGCGGCGTGAAAATCACCGGCCGGCGCATAAACACGGCATAGCAGACCGTCTTGTCGCCGAACCGGCCGATCGTCTGCTTTGTCTTGACGAAGTAGCGGTCGGTCCACGGCTCGATGTCCGCGGGCGGTGGCTGTAGGACGCCGGCGGAAGGCTCCAGGAAGCTGCTTGCCGTGCCTGCTTCGTCGCCCTCAGAGAGTGGCGAAGGCCCGACTGAACTCTCGTTTGCGCTCACGGCTGCGGCCCTCCTTCAGGATCTCGGCCAGCAGGAATGCCAACTCCAGGGCTTGGCTTGCATTGAGGCGCGGATCGCAGTGGGTATTGTAGCGAGTGCCGAGATGAGCTTCTGTGATCGCCTGGGCGCCGCCCACGCACTCGGTCACGTCCTGCCCGGTCATCTCGAAGTGCACACCGCCGGCATAGGTGCCTTCGGCCTCATGGACGGCGAAGAAAGTGCGAACCTCTTCGAGAATGCGGTCGAAGTGTCGGGTCTTGTAGCCGGTGCTGCTCTTGACGGTATTGGCGTGCATCGGATCGGAAACCCAGACCACCCGGCGTCCTTCCTGGCCAACGCGGTTGATCAGGGGAGGGAGCCGCTCGGCGAGCTTTTCCGCTCCCATGCGGACGATCAGCGTCAGCCGTCCAGCTTCGTTCGTCGGATTGAGCATGTCGATCAGACGGATCAGGCCGTCGCCCTCGACGCCCGGCCCGATCTTGACGCCCACCGGGTTGCCGACGCCGCGCAGGAACTCGACGTGCGCGTCGTTTGGATCGCGCGTCCGCTCGCCGATCCACAACATGTGTGCCGAGGTATCGTACCAGTCGCCGGTCGTGCTATCGACCCGCGCCAGCGCCTCCTCGTAGTTCAGCAGCAGCGCCTCGTGCGAGGTGAAGAAGCTGGTTTCGCGGATCTGCGGCGTGCTCTCCGAGGTCAGGCCGCAGGCGGCCATGAAAGCGAGCGCTTCATCCAGGCGCCCGGCCAGGTCCTTGTAGCGACTGCCCTGCGGGCTGTCGGCGACGAAGCTGAGGTTCCAGAGATGGACCTGATGCAGGTCGGCGTATCCGCCCTGAGCAAACGCCCGGATCAGATTGAGCGTCGCCGCCGATTGGTTATAGGCGCGGATCATCCGCTGGGGGTCGGGAATGCGCGCTTCCGGCGTGAATTCCATGCCGTTGATCATGTCGCCGCGATAGGCGGGCAGGGTGACGCCGTCGATGGTCTCGGTGTCAGCGGACCGCGGCTTGGCGAACTGCCCGCCCAGTCTCCCCACCTTGACCACCGGCACGGCTGCGCCGAAGGTCAGCACCACCGCCATCTGCAGCAGCACCCGGAACATGTCGCGGATGTTGTTGGGATGGAATTCGGCGAAGCTTTCGGCACAGTCGCCGCCCTGCAGCAGGAACGCCTTACCCTCCGCCACCTGCGCCAGCAGCCGTTTGAGCCGGCGCGCCTCGCCCGCAAACACCAGGGGCGGGAAATGGCGAAGTTCGCGCTCGACGGCCGTCAGCGCCGCTTCGTCGGCATAGGTCGGAACCTGCAGGATCGGGCGATCGCGCCAGCTCTCCGGGCTCCAGGCATCGTTCATGCCACTCTCGTTCTGTCGTGCATCCATGGCGACAGGCTAAGCGTCCAGGCTCGGCATTTCAACAGGAGCGGGCGCAGGGGAAGCCTGCGTTTGTGTTACGGCCCCGCTCAATCGGGACCGTATTCCGCGATCGTCCAGGGCTCCGCCGCAGCTTCGGCCGACCAGGAGCGCATCGCAGGTAATGCGAGGAGGGCGTCGGAATAAGCGCGACACACCGCATCGAGCGTAACCGCGTACGTTTCAAAGCGGGTCACCACCGGCGCGTACATCGCGTCGGCGTTGCTGAATGCGCCGAACAGAAAGGGACCGCCGCTGCCGAACTGCTCGCGGCAGTCGCGCCACAGGGCGGTGATGCGGACGATGTCCTTTTCCACCTCGGGCGTACGGCCCCGGCCCGGGAGATGCCGGCGCAGGTTCATCGGCATGTTGGAGCGGAGGGCGGTGAAGCCCGCGTGCATCTCCGCCGAGATGGCCCGGGCATGCGCCCGGGCGGCGGGATCGGCAGGCCACAGGTTCGCGTCCGGGAACAGCTCGGCCAGATACTCGAGAATGGCGATCGACTCCCAGATGGTCACATCGCCGTGGCGGAGCACCGGCACTTTGCCGGCCGGCGACCACTGGGCGATTTTCGACGCGGTCTCCGGCTGACGCAGCGGGATCACCACCTCGTCGAAGGCGGCACCCACGTGCTTCAGCGCCAGCCACGGCCGCAGCGACCAGGACGAATAGGACTTGTTGGCGATCACCAGTGTCAGTTCGCTCATGATTGCCCGTCTCCTTCCCTAAGCCTTATGCCGCCGTTGCCATCCGCGCTGCGGTCAGCACCGCGACAATGCTGCCGTTCAGCGCACAGGCAGCCGCGAACAGAGACAGCGCCCGGGCGACGTCGCGTGCCGTTGCCCGCGCCGTGCCGCTGCCGATCCACGGGTCGTTGACCACCAGGCCGGGGTAGCGCCTCGGGCCGGCCAGCGACAGGCCGAGCGCGCCTGCCATCGCCGCCTCCGGCCAGCCGGCGTTCGGCGAGCGATGCAACCGCGCATCGCGCAGCATGGTGCGAAAACCGCTCGATGCATTCGCTTCGGGCACCAGTGCGGCGGCACCGGTCAGCAGCATCCCGGAGATCCGGGCGGGAATGAGGTTTGCGACGTCGTCAAGGCGGGCAGAGGCCCAGCCGAACGCAAGATAACGCTCGTTGCGATAACCCAGCATGCTGTCCATCGTGTTCACCGCCTTGTAGGCCAGCATCCCCGGCAGGCCGAACAGCACATACCAGAACGCCGGCGCCACCACGCCGTCGGAGAAGTTCTCGGCGCAGGATTCGATGGCGGCGCGCGCGACGCCGTGCTCGTCCAGCTGACGAACGTCGCGGCCGACGATGTGCGCGACCTCAGCGCGCCCGGCCTCCAGACCCCGCTCGGACAGGGCGAGGGCCACTGCCCGCACGTGCCGGAACAGGCTGCGCTGGGCCAGCAGCGAGATGATCGCGGCAAGTTCGAGCAGCCAGCCGAACGGCACCTGCGTGCCCGCCCAGGAAATTACCCAACCCACCGCCGCGGCGATGCCGGCGACGAGCGCGGTCACCAGCACGCCGCGCAGCCGGCGATCTGCGAACGACCGCTCATCACGGTTCAGCTTGCGATCGAGCACGGCGACCAGCCCGCCGATCGTGCGCACCGGATGCGGAAGCCGCGCCAGCGGGCCGCGCGCCTGGCCGAGCACGGGCTCCAGTGTCATGCCAAGCAGCAACAGCAGCAGCGGATGAAACGGCAGGGCGGCGACGGCGGGCTCAAGCAGCGGCATGGGCGGGACTCTTCCCGCCACCGGCCGGCGCGTCAATGGGGCGCGTCGATTCCCATCACGAGAACGCCGTAGGGTGCGTCAAGCACAGAGCGTGAGTTGTTGTTGGAGCCGAGGGAGCGGGCGCGACTGGTCGCCGTCGTCGGTGATCGGAACCGCCCGCAGAAGCATGTTCAACGGGCCCGGATTGTCTTGTTGTCGGCCGAGCGGCTGCCGGGCCATGCGGTGTGCTGTCGATCGACGAAGAGCCAGAGATTCAGGCGCTCGACCGCACCCAGCCCGGCCTGCCGCTGAAGCCCGGCCGATGTGGGACGATGACCCATGATTACAAGCGCAACGGCACGAGTCGGTCAGCCAGTTGCAGGACGCTATCCCGCTACATCCGCGAGAACAACCAGACCCCCAATCCTTTCGTCCGGACAAAAACCGCCAAAGCCATCCTCACCAAACTCGAGCGACCGCCTGTACCTTCCGAATGAGTCAGTGCACTAGCTGGTTGCAGTTCAGCTCCGCGCGGAGCTTTTGGCGGAACCAGTCAATCGGCACCGGCCGGCCCTTGACGTGGGCGTACCAGAATTGCCAGCCGTTGCAGGCTGGAAGATTCTGCACCTGCGCGGCGACCTGATGGATCGAGCCGCGAATGTCGGCGGCAACAATCGAACCGTCCGCCGCAACCTTCGCGGTCCAGCGCTTGCGCTGGTCGAACAGCACATCGCCGGGCCTGAGCCAGCCGCGCTCGACCAGCCAGCCAAACGGAATGCGCGGCTCGTCGCGGGCGGCGCGGGTCGCCACCAGCGCCGGGTCTTCAGGACCGGAGATCGCGGCGAGGCGCGCGCGTGCAAGCTCTGCATAGGCAGCATCGCGCTCGATACCCAGAAACCGTCGGCCGAGCTTCAGCGCGACGGCGCCAGTGGTGCCGGTGCCGAAGAACGGGTCGAGTACAATGTCGCCGGGGACGGTCGAGGCCAGCAGCACGCGATGCAGCAGGGCCTCGGGCTTCTGGGTCGGATGCGCTTTGCGGCCATCAACTTTCAGCCGCTCGCCGCCGCCGCACACCGGCAGCAGCCAGTCCGAGCGCATCTGCAGGTCGTCGTTCAGGTTTTTCATCGCCCAGTGATTGAAGCGGTGCCGGGCGTCGCGGTCGCGCGAGGCCCAGATCAGCGTCTCGTGCGCATTGGCGAACCGACGGCCGCGAAAGTTCGGCATCGGGTTGGTCTTGCGCCAGACCACGTCGTTGAGGATCCAGTAGCCGAGATCCTGCAGGATTGATCCGACCCGGAAGATGTTGTGGTAGGAACCGATCACCCAGAGGGTTCCGTCCGGCTTCAGCGCGCGCCGCGCCGCCGCGAGCCAATCGCGGGTGAACCGGTCGTAAGCGGCGAGATCGTCGAACCGATCCCAGCTTTCGTCCACGCCGTCGACGCGACTGTTGTTGGGACGGTGCAACTCGCCTTCAAGCTGCAGGTTGTAGGGAGGATCCGCAAAAACGGCGTCGATGCTGCCGGCGGGAAGTCCGGCCATGATCTCGATGCAGTCGCCCAAAAGGATCCGGTTTGGCTCGAATGGAGATGATTCAACCATACCGGGCAGAATGCGCGAGCCGGGACTCCGCGTCAAGTGTGGCCGGGAGGACTCACTTCCAGCGCCGGGAAGGCAAGCGAGAGCTGCGCCAGAACCGCTTGCACGGACGGGAAGCCCATCCGGTGGTGGGGAGTCGGTCCCAGCGCCTTCAGAGCGGCGCGGTGGCCGGCGGTGCCGTAGCCCTTGTGCTGCTCGAAACCATAGCCCGGGTATTCGTCCGCCAGCGCCCGCATCATGCCGTCGCGTGTGACCTTGGCGATGATGGAGGCGGCGGCGATGGAGAGCGACAGGGCGTCGCCGCCGACGATACAGCGAACCGGGCAGGTGAGCGGCGGCTTGGCGTTGCCATCGACCAGCGCCAGCTCCGGGTTGGCGCCCAAAGCCTGCACAGCGCGGAGCATCGCCTGCAAGGCGGCCCAGTAGATGTTGAGCTGCTGGATCTCGGCGACCTCGGCGACGCCGATGCCGATGCGGGCGTAGGCGGGGAGCTCCGCCGCGACAGCCTCCCGGTTCGCGCGCGTCAGCTTCTTCGAATCGTCGATGCGGGCGGCCAGGGAGGCCGGCAGGCGGGCCCGGTCGAACACGACGGCGGCGGCCAGGACCGGGCCCGCCCAGGGACCGCGCCCGACTTCGTCAACACCGCAGATCATGTCGCAACCTGCCGCCGCCTCATAGGAAAAATCAGGCATTTCCTTCGCTCCCCAGCTGGCGGATCCACTGGCACTCCCGCCGTGTCAGGCCGATCGCCTGGAGACACGCGGAAAACTGATGCGAAGGCGGGTACCTTTTCCTTTCGGCCACTGCGCCTCGCCCCCGAGCTGACTTGCTACGGCTTGGATGATCTGCGTTCCCAGTCCCGGGGAGACGTCGTCGCTGATTCCCGGCCCATCGTCCGCCAACGACAGTACCGCGTTGTCATCATCAAAGGTAATCTTTGCGGAGAGCGTTCCACCGTTCTTGAAGGCATACTTAAAGCTGTTCGTTACGAACTCGTTGATGATGATTCCGATGCTCTGAGCCTGATCCCGGTGAAGATATCCATCCTGGAATTCGGTGATGATGCGCACCCGATTCGACGAATCGGAGAGCTGGGAAAAAATCCTGCCGCAGATCGCTCCGGCATAGGACGGTACATCGATCAGATCCAGCTCATCTGATGGAGTCAAAAAGTCATCGATCGATGTCATCACAAGAATTCTGTTGGTAACATCATTGAGCGCATGCGTCACTTCGAGCATCTTGGCATTTTTCTTTTGAAGACTGAGCATTGACAACAACATTTGATTGTTATTTTTTGTTCGATGTGCCAGCTCGCGTAATGAGAGTTCCAGCTTCTTCGTCAGAGTAAAATTAGCAACGGCCAGCTTATTCTGCGCAACGACAAGGGCCAAAATATTTGCAAAACCCTGCAAGATATCGATATCGGACGATGTAAAATAGCCGGAATCGACACTGTCTGCTTCCATGACGCCGAAGATGAATTCTCCGCTTTTGATCAGGACGTTGACGGCGCTTTTTACTCCATGATCCTTCAGGAACTTCGGGATCCGGAACCGGTCTTCCGTGTCGAGATCGTTTGCCAGGGTGGGCTTCCCGGTTTGCAGGGTGAAGCCGGCCGCCGATTCCAGCCCTGCGGCGATCCTGATCTTGCCAACAATCCCGCCGCGCCAGCCGACGCCAGCCCGCACGAGCAATTCCCGCTCGGCCTCGAGGTATTCGAGGATCTTGACATGCGAGACGGCGACTGCGTCGGCGACCTCCTTGCAGGCGGTTGCGAGAAGTTCGTCCACGTCGGGATGCTCCGCTGCATGGGCGCCGAAGGTGTTGAGACGGTCCGACAGTGACTTACGACGAGGCATGAGATCGCTCGGGCTCAGAGGAAGGCGCATCCTCTCCATGGATGGTTCTTTTGGCAAATGTTTCTCTCGCACGGGTGGGGGCCGCCCAGGACCGGCGAGGCGGAACTCGCGTCGGTTCGGCTGCGTTATCCGGCAGGAATGGCGCTGCACGGAATCATTGTCAGTCGAGGCAGTGATGCAAGACGGCGCTTCGAGGGTTCAACAAAAACCGCAGTTCGCTTCAGGAGGATTGGATGGCAGTACAACCATCAGCATCGTCGGATTCAAGCAAAACGTCTGGCGCCCGTGCCAAGGCAAAAATAGGCGGGCGCCACTCACGGAAAGCAACCCGGAGTGCGGCCAAGCCGGAAGATGCCATCAAATTTCTCAAGAGCGAGCATCAGCAGGTGAAGGAATGGTTTGATCAGTTCGACAAGACGGACGACGACAGGAAGAAAGAAAAACTGGCCCGTGACATCTGCCGAGCGCTGACAATTCATGCTCAGATTGAAGAGGATATTTTCTACCCGGCGGCACGTGACGCCGACGTTGATGAAGATCTGCTTGACGAGGCCGACGTTGAACATGCCAGCGCGAAGCATCTGATCGCACAGATCGAGGCGATGGACACCGGGGCTCCGCTCTTCGACGCCACCGTCAAGGTGCTCGGAGAATACGTCAAACACCATGTGGCGGAAGAAGAGAACGAACTTTTTGTGGAGTGCCGCGAGAGCGGAATGGATTTGACCGCGCTTGGCAAGAAGCTGGCGGACCGCAAGGCGCAGCTGATGGCAGCGGCCTAGGATCGGGCGGCCCCGCGAATTCGCCCGTGGGGCCCGACCGCGCCAACGCCCGCCGTTGTCCGCCAAGTCAGTTGGGCAGGACTGCTCGTGTGGTGCGACTGGCGGGTATGCCGTCGGAAGGGCCATATCCAACCCATGCGCACGCTGACTGCTCTCCTCGTATGCATGGTGCTCGGCACCGCCCGTGCCGATGTCGTCCCGCATCTGTATAGAGGCGAAACCATTGTCACCGGCCAGGAGAACCTCGACGAGCGGGAGCGCGGTTTTCGGGAGGCTCTGGCCGAGGCTGTGGTCAAGGTGTCGGGCGACGCCCGGTTGCCAGGCGACCCTCGCCTCGCCCCGGTACTGCAGGAAGCCGGGCGCTTCGTGGACAAATTCGAATACGAGGACCGGCTGGCAAAGAAGAAGCTCATGGACGAGCAGGGCACACGCGAGCGCAGCTATTTCCTGCGCGTTGACTTTAATCCGGCTGCCGTGAACCGGCTGCTCGCCGAGCTTGGCGCGCGGCCCTGGCCGGCGGACCGGCCGCGGCTGCTGGTCCTGCTCGTCGTTCGCGACAGCGTGGGCCGTTATCTCCTCGCCGATGAAGGGGCGCGCGGCTGGGGACAGCGGGAGGCTTTGGCTGCCATCGCACGGCGTCGCGGCGTGCCGGTCGTGCTGCCGCGGAGTGACGCCGCGGGAGAAGCAGAGTCTGGCAGAGGAGAGGGCGAAGCGCCGGACGCTAGCAAGATCCGGCGACTGGAGAACGCATCTGAAGCGGCCGCAGTTCTCCACGGTGAGATGACGATGCAAGACAACGGGCTGTGGGACACCGATTGGATGCTCCAATCGGCCGAGGGACAGGGCTCCTGGCGGACCGGCGGCACCACGTTCGACCGGGCGATCGCTTCGGGAGTGGAAGGCTCGGCGCTGCGGCTGGCTGGCCTGCAGTGATATCTGGCGGGTCGAGAGATCAGGCGGAGCTTGGCGTCATGCCTGCTCGGTGATCGACAACGGGGGTCGCTGGCATTGTGGGGGCCAAGTCCAGTTCGACCTCCATCACGTCGTCGTCCGGCACGCGCCGGCTGGTGAACCCGAGGCGGAGGATCAGGTCGAGCATCTTGCGGTTGTCCGACAGGACCAGGCCGACGATGCGGCGGGTGCCGCGGGACTTCGAATAGCGGATGATCTTGTCCATCAGCTTCCAGCCGAGACGCTGGCCCTTCAGATCGGACCGGATAAGAATGGCGTACTCGGCCTTGTCGTTGTGCAGATCGGTGAAGGTTCGGACGACGCCGAGCGTCTCCATGCCGCCGCCTTGCGGATTCTGCGCGACGGCGACGAACGCCATCTCGCGGTCGTAGTCGATCTGCGTAAGGCGGGCCATTTCCGAGTGCGGCAAACGGCGGACGAGATGGAAGAACCGCAGGCGAAGGTCGTCGGGTTTGCACTGTGAGATGAAGTCGTGGTGCGCCGGTTCGTCCTCTGGCCGGATCGGCCGGAGCATGACCGTCCGTCCGTTCGGAAGCTCGAACTCTTCCTCCAGCTCCGTGGGATAAGGACGGATCGCCAGCCGGCGTTCGGAGGCGTCCGTCGCCGGGGCGATCAGAATTTGCGCATCGAGCGCCGAGACGCCGTTTTCGTCAACAAGCACCGGATTGATTTCGAGGGCGGCGATTTCTGGTAGTTCGATGATCATTTGCGACACCTTGATCAGTGTCAGGCACAGCGCATCGATATTCGCCGGGGGGCAATCGCCAAAGCCCTGCAGGAGCTTGTGCACGCGGGTCCGCGAAATCAGTTCACGGGCCAGACTCATGTTCAGCGGAGGTAGTGCTACCGCCCGATCGCCGATCACGTCGGCGGCCACGCCACCGTGGCCGAAGGAAATGACGGACCCGAAGATCGGATCTTCGGTGACGCTGATCATCACCTCGTGGGTGCCGGGGAAACGTGCCATCCGCTCGACGATCACCGTCTTGACGTTCGCGCGACGGTGACCATCCAAGGGGGCGAGCATCTCTTTCGCTGCCTTGCGGACGTCGTCGGCATTCTCCAGGCAGATATCCACACTGCTGGCGCCGCCGTTGGCGTCGACACCTCTTGCCGCTGCCCGCGCCGCCCGACGCATTGCCACCGGAAATCCCATGTCCTGTGCCGCTGCGACCGCATTATCTGCCGTCCGGGCGAGCCGTGCCTGGGCGGACGGGATGCCGTACGCCGCAAGCAGCGACATGGCTTCAAACCCCGCAAGAAAGTTGCGGCCGCTCGCCAAGTAGTCGTTGACCATCACTCGCGCGGCTTCCGTCGCCGGCGTAAACTCCTCAGGGGCAGACGTGGGGGTCTCGATCAACATCTCCTGGTTGCGGCGATAACGGGTCATATGCAGGAAGGCGTCGACCGCCTGGTTGGGCGTTTCGAACGTCGGGATGCCAGCGTTGGCAAAGAGGCGGCGGGCTTCAGCGACCCGGGGACCTCCCATCCAGCTGGTCAGGAGAGAGCCCTTCTTCTGCTTATGCGCCTGGACGACTGCTTCCGCCGCCTTGCTGCTGGAAATCGAGGCCGACGGTGCGTGGAGCACCATGACGGCATCGACCTGAGTGTCGCCAAGCAGTGCCTGGACGACCGCGCCGTAACGCTCGGGCGGGCTGTCCTCGTCGAAAGTCACCGGGTTCAGGCGCGCGCGCCCGGGCGGCAGCAGCTTATCCAGGGCAGCGACTGTTGCGTCACTCAGCCGCGCCAGCCGGCCGCCGTTCAGGATCAGGGAATCCACCGCCATGACGCCCATGCCGCGGCCATTGCTGAGAACGGCCAGCCGTTCGCCGCGCAGCGGCTTGGCGCGAGCGAGCGTTTCGACGGCGGCGAACAGCTCGTTGAAGCCGTGCACCCGCAGCATGCCGGCGCGCCTGATCGCGGCGTCGTAGACGGCATCTGCGCCGTCTGCCGAGACGTCGCCGAAGGCGGCGAGCTGTCCCTCCGCTGTCCGGCCGGACTTGATCACGAGGATAGGCTTGTTGCGGCTTGCGCCCCGGCCCGCGGACATGAACGTCCGGCCGTTCTGGATGGATTCGACGTAAAGCAGAATGGCGCGTGTCATCGCGTCATTACCGAGATAGTCGATGATGTCGCCGAAACAGATGTCCGCGGTCTCGCCCAGCGAGACGAAATGGGAAAAACCGATGTCGTGCGCGCTAGCCCAATCGAGGACGGCGGTGCAGACGGTTGACGACTGCGAAACGAAGGCGACGCCACCCGGTGCCGCCGGCGTGTGTGCGGTACTGGCGTTCAACCCGATGCCGGGGACGAGGACCCCCAGGCAATCGGGTCCGAGCAGCCGGACGCCGGTGCGCCGTGCCTCCTCACGCAGGGCGGTGGCAACTGTTCCGAGACCGGTCAGCCGCCCGTCGGCTTTCTTGCCGGCATCGTGCGACAGCAGGATTGCCGCGCGGGTGCCCCGATCGCCGAGCGCGCGGATCGTCCCGAGCGAGTCCAGCGGCGGCGTGCAGACAACCGCCAGGTCGGGGGTAATCGGCAAATCTTCGACGTGCGGATAAGCCAGCACGCCTGCAACCGCGCGCTCGCCGCCGACCGGAAGGATAGGCCCCTCAAATCCCCCTTGCAGCAGATTGTGCATGGCGACGTGTCCGACCATGCCGTCGCGGTTGCTCGCGCCGACTACAGCGATCGAGCGGGGGTAAAACAGCTTGTCCAGGTTTAAGATCGGCATAGGGCAGCCACTGGGCTCCTGTGATAGTTACCGGGCTCGTCTCTCGCGAAAACCCAGCACGCTCCCACCCTCGCCTGCCTAGGAATCACCGTCCGGCGGTCCACTTTAGCTTGAGCTTGTTTTCTCTATGTTAACTCAATTTCGACTGTAGGCAATCGCGAATGTTGCATTGCACAAATTGATCATGCGGCGATGTTTTCAAGGTCACGCTCGCCGCCGGGCAGCCTGACCTGCAGACGATGCGCCGCGACTTGCCGGCCGCGTCTGCCGATGCTGACCATCTCGGCAGCCCCCAGTTCGTGCTCATGAACGAGCTGATCGCGCGTTCGCGCGCTGACCAGGACGAGCGAACTGTGGCCGTCGCCGGCCTGCTGCAGCTTCGCCGCGATGTTCACCGCGGCACCGATGACGGTATAGTCCATGCGCGCGGGCGCTCCGATGGGGCCGGCAAGGACGGTGCTGGTATCAATGCCGATGCCGATGCGGACGGCTCGACGGCCGGCCGACCGCTGGTGATGGTTCCAGGAGGCGATCTCCCGCACCATGCCGGCTGCGCATTCTACCGCCCTGTCAGCATCGTCAGCGCCCGGTGTCGGAATTCCGAATGTTGCCATCAGTCCATCGCCAAGGAGCTTGTCAACCGTTCCCCCATTCCCGTGGACGCAGGCGACCATGAGGGTCAGAAACTCCTCGAGAAGGCGGAGGGTGTCGGGAGGAGCGAGTTCTTCGACCAACTCCGAAAAGCCACGAATATCGATAAAGAGGATTGTTGCCGACACGCTCCGGACGCCATAGGCGACCCGCCCGGCGGAACTCAGATCGAGAACCAATTGGGGGTGGACAAAGCGCGCCAGGGCGGCGCTGTTCCGCCTCGGGTGCCCCGTCTCTGCGGCCTCGTCCTTGGTACCGACGCCTGGTTCGAGCAGCAGCCGGGGATCGGGGATGTCCGCCGTCACCGGGCCATCCCCAAGGCAGCGGTTTCGGGAAAGCGGAGGGTCAGACTGACCCGCCGCCGATCACCCTCTAAGGTCCACGCTTTTCGCATATCACTTTTGCCTTGACGGTCCACAGCCCATCGGGGTGCGGATTGGGAAAGAGCGGAGGAGCGATCAGCGCGCATGCCGTCCAACTCGATTATGTATTTTTGCGCCCGGCACTTTAGATTTGGTTTATGCGAGCGGCAGCTTGGGGTAGATGGATGCAGGCGGAAGGGTACGAGGAATTGAAACGGGCGGGGGATCAGGCGCCGGAAGAGCTTCGCGCGGTAGACGTTACGGAGACCCCGATCGCTTCACCTTGTGTTGGCGTGTGCAGGCTCGATCCGCTTACCAAACTTTGCCAGGGATGCTTTCGCACCGCTGAGGAGATCGGCCTTTGGCGCGATGCGGACGACCGCTGGCGCCGCTCCCTGCTGGAGCGCATTGCCCGAAGGCGGGCCGTAACCGGGAGCGGCACGGCCTCTTTACGCAAGACGTCTCCCATTACAGACTGATCGAGCCCGATGGCTCGATCAGTCGAAAATAGGATCGTCAAGAACCGGACGCGTCGCTGCGATCTACCGTACCGCCCTTGTCCGATCGCAGCGACAGCCGATGCCCTCTGGAGCAGACGTCTGATTGCGACGATCAGCTCTTGCTCTTGCCGCGCGCAGCAGGCTTGCGGGCCGGGGACGGAGGCGCAGCCGAAGCGACCGGCTTTGCCGCCGCCACAGCGGGTTTGACCTCCTTCGGCGCTTCAATCGCCGGCTTCGGCGCCGCCTGAACGGGCGATTTCGCCGGGGCGGCCGGCTTTTCTTCACCCTTTCTTGAGATTGGCATCATGCGCGAAGCTGCTGACTGCAGGGTCGCCATGACTTCGCTTTCTGCCTTCAGCCAATATTCCATCGCCATTCCTTGTTGACGTCCGGCTGACTCCCACATCAGGTAGGCGACTTCGTTGATCCGTGCCTGGATATCCTGGGTTACTTCCTGGAACTTGTTGCTCATCTATCGAGCCCCCGTGGACAAGAACGAATGCGGGCCATAATCTAGCAGCGTGTAACGGCGATGCACCTACAAAATGAGTCAAGGGTCTTCAAAGGGGAACTGTGTCGCGCGGTCGGAAGAAATATGTCGGGTGCGGCGTTTTGCTTATCTTGCCGCCCGGTCCGCTGGCATCTCTCAAAAACGATGGAGACATTTCGCTCATGACCCAGCGCCACTCAATCAAATGGCAGCAATCTGACGGCCGCGCCATATCCTGCGAAGAAAAGCTGAAAGTCTTGAACGAGAATCTGGCGGAGATTCGGCAGATGTGTCAGGACGCATTCGAGGATGCACTGCTTATGGGTTGTGACGAATCGCAGGTTCGAGGGGTGTTCGCGGCCGTCATCGAGTCTCTTCACAATCCCTACGGATGCCGCGATTAGGGGCGGCGGTTCCGGTCAGCGTGAGCAGAAATCGCGAATCAGGGGAAACGACAGCGTTCGAGCGAGACATTGGCTGAACCGCGGGGGCCGGCCACAACGCTCAGGCGATACTCGCGGTCGCCCTCGACGATCGAGTGCTGCAACGGGAGAACACCCTCGCTCTCGATCGCCTTGCCGTTCCGCGTCGTGATGCGCAGGGTGACCGGCCGGGCTGGGTCAAACCACGGTTCCGGATCGCCCTTTTCGCTTTTCGTCGAATTGCCGTCGAGCAGAACGCGGAGCGTCCCCCCCGCAAGGGCGGTCGCGGCGCGGGCTCCACGAGCGGTCGGTGTCTGAACCGGGACGCGGCGCACTTCGGAGCGGGCCTCGCAGTCGCGGCGCGTTCCCGTCTGGCTGAGGACCCAGTGCAGGCGTTGCGGTTCCACGCCGGCCTCAAGTCTCGCCTGCAGTACCGGGAGGAGTTCCCGTGCTTCGCCGGCAGGCAAATCGTGCTCATACCGTTGACGCCACTCCTCGGCGGCGGCCCGCTCGGCGACCAGCTCGGCCTGCTGAGCCTGTAACTGGGATTCGAGGTCCTCGATCTTCGCTCTAAACGCGACGATCTGTTGCTCTCGACTTGCGGCTTCCCTTTCCGCCACGCGTTCGCCGGTCTGGTAGGCATACGCGCCGAGCGCGACCACGGCGGCGCCCACGAGCACCCAGCGCACGACGGCCAGTCGCGTGCGTTGTCGCCGTCGCCGTCGATCCTCGCGAAAGCCCAGAGACACTGACTCACTTCCCGCATCCCGCGCGCCGACTAATTAGCGGCTCGCCAGCACAAAAGAAAGCCGGGCGGAAGGAGCGAGGGCAGCGGGGGCGTGTTCTGCGTCAGACGGAGGGAGCGCGATTGCGCGACCAGTCTTCGCACCAGTCGAAAAAGGCATCCGCCGCCAGCGGGCGACCGAAGTAGAACCCCTGCGCCAGGTCGCAGCCACGCCCGCGAATGAATTCCAGTTGTTCCGCAGTCTCGACGCCTTCCCCAATGACTCTCATCCCAAGCTGGTGCGACATGGCGATGATCGTTTCGACGACCGCCGCATCTCCGGCGTCGTGTTCGGCACCGGTAATGAACGACTTGTCGATTTTGACCGAGTCGACAGGTAACTGCCGGATATAGCTCAGGCTCGAGTATCCTGTTCCGAAATCATCCAGAGCAAGACGGACGCCCATCCGGTCGATAACGCGCAGAGCGGCCAGCATCTCGTCGAAGTCGCTCATCAGACAGCTTTCGGTGATCTCCAGCTCCAGTGCTTGCGGCGGTACGCCGTGTGTAACGAGCGCCTGCGTGACCGCGTCGACCAGTCCCTTGCCCCGCAATTGACGGGACGAGATGTTGACCGACAGGGTCAGCTGCGTAAATCCGCCGCGCCGCCACCGCGCCAGCTGTCGGCAGGCAGTGTCCAGGATCCAGCGGCCCACGGGGATGATCAGGCCGGTGTCCTCGGCGAGAGGGACGAACCGATCGGGCGGGAAGATGCCAAGCTGCGAATTCGCCCAGCGCAGCAACGCCTCCGCGCTGACGACCTGCAGGGATCGAAGGTCGATGATCGGCTGGAAGTTGAGGACGAATTCGTCACGTTCCAGGGCGCGCAGCAGTTGCCCCTCGATACGCATCCGCTCCGTCGCCTGTTGATTCAGCTCTGTCGTGAAGTACTTGAACGTATTCCGGCCCACTTCTTTCGCCCGATACATCGCGGCGTCCGCATTCTGCAGCAGGATGGCCGGGTCGGTGCTGTGGTCCGGGAAAATCGTGACGCCAATGGAAGCTGTCACGAAGGCCTCGTTGGCCCCCAGCACAAAGGGCTCAGAAAATGCGTTCAAAATATTGTTGACCACCGGCTCGGTGTCCCAGGGGCCATTAATTTTAGGCAGGACAACGGCGAATTCGTCGCCCCCGAAGCGGGCAACGATATCCTCTTCGCGAACACTGCTGCAGATACGCTCGGCGGCCATCCGCAACAGCCGGTCACCGGTGGAATGGCCCCATGTGTCGTTGATCTTCTTGAATTGGTCGAGGTCGATAAACAGAACACCGCCACAGTGATTGTGACGCAACGCGCCCAGCACGGCGCCGCGCAGCCGGTCCAGCACCAGCGACCGATTGGGCAATCCAGTGATTTCGTCGAAGTTTGCCTGACGGTGCAGCCGTTCCTCGTAAGCCTTGCGCAGGGAGATGTCGGCGACGGTGGACTGCAACGCACGGCTGCCGCGCCAGGTGACGGCCTGTGTTTGCATTTCGATCCAGATAACCGTGCCGTCTTCGCGCACGCATTCAAATTCGTGAGGGCCCGGTACGCTGCCGCTTTCGGTCAACGTGATCAGCCTCTGCAGCCGGCCGTGCTCAGCTTTTGCGAACAGGCGCTTTAAGGAGGGCAGTTTCAGGACGTCGTCAACGCTGGCGAGCCCGAAGATCCGCGCGAACGTCCGGTTGGCGAAGATCGGCGCCCCGTCGCGTTCGATGACGATGCCGAGGATAGAGCCCTCGATGAGGCTGCGAAAACGCTGCTCGCTCTCGCTGATCTCCCGCTCCACGCGCTTGCGCTCGGTAATGTCGACGCAGACCGTCACCACCTGCTCGGTGCCGCCGCTCCGACCGAGCGGCGCTTTCGTCGTCAGCAGCACGCGCTGGGAACCATTATGATCGACCACAGCCTCTTCGATGCCGAGCATATGCTCTCGGGATTCAACCACTCGGCGATCCCACAGCCGGTGCCTCTGATAATACTCGTCCTCCGCAGCGTTCTCAGGCTGGGGGGATTGATCCCTGTCCTTGAAGAAGCTCTCGTGTGCGGTGTTGTGGAACACGAGCTTGCCACTCACGTCGGTGACCCGGAGGAGCGCAGGCACCGAGTTCATCACGCGGTGGAGGTAGCGCTCGCGTTCCTGAAGCGCTTCGGCGTGCTGGAGGGTTTGCGCCGCAAGTTCATCCTCAAGGGAGGACGCCCGCACGGATAGCGCCCGCTGGTAATGACCAAGTTTCACCAGGTTTCGGGCGCGGGTGCGGAATTCATGTCCATCGACCGGGCTTAGCAGGAAGTCGCTGGCGCCGATATCCAGCGCTCGATAGCGATATTCGCGATCTTCAAATGCCGTCACCACAATGATCGGCACGAGAGCAAGGTGAGGCATCCGCCGACAGCGGAGAATGAACTCTTCGCCGGAGATGGTGGGCATGACAAAGTCAGTAACAATCAGGTCGGGAATCTGTGCTGCGACCGCGTCAAGTGCATCGATTGGCGATGTGAATGTTCGTATCTGGACGTTGAGACTAATATTTTGAGCGAAACGCTCAAGTATTCGCAGATTTAGCGGCTGATCGTCGACGATAACGACATTGATCGAGGCGCTATCCGCCATCCGCTCCAGCCCCCCCAACGGATGAATGGGTGCGATCCACGGGAGCACCGATTCGGTCATATTCCCGCCTTGTGACTATCAGTCTCGATCAAATTTCGCAGGGCCGCTGTTGCCGATCTGATTGTTTTTCACCTGAATTACCCATATGGGCCACTTTGGCATCGATGGGGATCGTATGAGGGTATAATGGGTAGCGGCATGAAATCGCAATACTCGAATCTCGCGCTATCACGATACTTAGGAGGGAAGTAAATGTCGTATATCGCATATCAACCGTCGGGATGCTTAACACCCTCTCCTGGCAACGCACTTGCCAGTGTTACGGTCCCGGAATCAATGCATGCGTCCGCCATTCCGATTGCCCCCTCGTCCGAAGAGATGATCACTGAGCATGATCGGGCCAGAAAAGTGCTCTGGCAGTATATGCGGCCAAAGGACCGTCCGAGCTTTACGCCCGGTCTGCTGCGCGATATGACGCGAACACTTGACAGCGTTGAGGCGGCGTTTGCCGCGTCGCCAGGCCGAAAACATGACATTGCATTTCTTGTGCTGGCATCCCTGATACCGGGAATCTTTAATCTCGGGGGCGATCTGCCCCATTTCATCCGGGCGATCGAGCAGCAGGATCGGGAGCAATTGAGCTGGTACGCGCGCGTTTGTGCGATCGGCCAGCATCGGCGCGCCATCGGCATGAACCTGCCTATCTGCACGGTGGCATTGGTCCAGGGGGACGCACTGGGCGGTGGTTTCGAGGCGGCGCTTGCCCATGATGTGATCATCGCCGAAAGAAGTGCCAATTTCGGTCTGCCCGAGGTTTTGTTTAATCTGTTTCCCGGCATGGGAGCTTACAGTTTTCTTGTGCGTCGGGTGGAGCCGGCCCGTGCGGAGCGGATCATCCTGAGCGGGCGCATCTGGTCAGCGGAGGAACTGTATGACCTGGGTATCGTCGATCGGCTCGCAGACGACGGTGCCGGGGTCGAGGCGGTCCATGGCTTCATCGATGAGTTCGAGCGGGCTGCGCCGGCTCGAAGGGCTCTGCTAAAGGCGCGCCGGATCGTCAATCCGGTCGGACTGCGTGAACTGACCGAGATCGCCGAACTTTGGGTGGAGGCAGCGCTGCAACTGGGGAGCAGTGACCTGCGGAGAATGCGCCATCTGGCGCGTGCGCAGGATCGACGCATTGGAGCGAGCGCGGCTTTCGCCGAGGACCGATGCCAGACGTCTTGCCAGAGAAGTTAGCAAAGCCTGAAGATAACGCGCGCGGCCGCGCGGATTGGGCGTAGCCGCGCATTCTCTCGTCTGTTTGCCGCCTATCGATGCCGACGGGGGCGCAATAAGTCGATGCCCTCGGTGAAGTCCTGGCGAAACCGCTCGAGGTTGTCTCGTAGTCGCCAGAGGATGGCCGGACCCGCCTCCACCAGCCTCTCGTTGGTAATTGCCTGATACTCGCGACAGAGTCCGCACATCGCCGTTGCGCCGACGTTGCCGGATGTTCCCCGAAGGGCGTGCAGCCTTTCGCGCAGTCGCTCCGCGTCATTCAGACTGATGGCCTCGGCTATCTGATCCACCAGCATTTGCGCGTTGCCTTGATACTCCTCAAGCGTCTCGATGACGAATTCGCTGTCGGTGTACTGCGCCAGGGTTTCAAGCGCCGCCCAGTCGATCGCTGGGATAACCTCCTGGCGGTAGCGGGGATGCTCGGCAATCGGTCGCACGGACGGCAGCACGGGCGCGGCTTGTTCCGGCGCATCCGGCGCGTCGCAGGGAGGCTTGCGACCGTGCTGGCGGCACTCGAAGTCCAATGTGTCGAGGAGACGGCGGGGTTCGACGGGCTTGGTAAGATAGGCGTCGACGCCGGCCTCTTCTGCCGCGCGCCGGGTGTCGGCGGTCGCGTCGGCGGTGAGCGCGATGATTGGCAGGTGCGGTTGCCCGAGGGACCCGATCCGATAGAGCTTGACCGTATCAAGGCCACCGAGCCGAGCCATGTTGATGTCCACGATGAACGCGTCGAATGCCTGTACTTCCAGCGCGTCCAGTGCGTCCTCACCGTTGTCGACCACCATCACGATGTGCCCGGCCCGCTCCAGCAACCGTCGTGTCACTTTCTGGTTTACCGGGTTGTCCTCCGCTACGAGCACCCGCAGACCGGTTGCTCGCGGCGCCCTTTGTTCGCCGGCCCAGAAATCTTCTTCCCGAGCGCGGGTCAAGGCGGAGGCTCCCTGCAATGCACAAAGTATCGCCTCGGCAAACTGCCCGTTCTGCATTCCCGCGCCGGCGCGCAGACCCGTGCGGATGATGATCGCACAGACGCTGGAAAGCCCGTCGGAGGGAAGGTCGTCGTCCACCAACAGAACCACTCCGGTTGTCGCCAGATCACCGGCCGCGGAGAGTTCGGAAGCAGCACGCCTGCCTGCTTCCGAACGCATGTCGATCACGAGGACGAGCCGCTGATCTCGACAAGCCATCACCGATCGCGCCTCCTCGGCGGTGCTCACGCGGATTACGTTGGGGACCTCAGGCGACGTGTGAAGTGCCGAACATGTGTTAGTGACAAGGTCGTCGAACGGCGATTCCGCGAGTACGATGACTTTCTCCGGAAGCTCCTCGGCCGGCCGTGCGAGCGGGCGCACAAAGGGAACGTTCACAGTGAACGTGCTGCCTCCGCCAACCTCACTCTCGACACTGATGGTTCCCCCCATCACTTGAACGAGGCCGCGGCTGATGGCGAGGCCGAGGCCGCTGCCGCTGTAGCCCCTTTCCCGAGTCTGCTGCGCCTGAGTGAAGCGGTCGAAGATGGTTGCCTGTTCCGACGTGGGTATGCCGATGCCGGTATCCGAAATCCTGAATTGCAGGCTGACGGCCAGGGAAGAAGCCGGTAGTGATGTGCATTCCACCGTCAAAACGATCCTGCCATGCTCAGTAAACTTCAGTGCGTTTGAAATCAAGTTGATCAGGATCTGTTGCAGGCGGGCCGCGTCGCCGCGCAACTGCCGATGCACCTGTGCATCCACAAAGAACAGGAACGCGAGACCTTGCCTGGCCGCCTGCGCGCGGAACATCGCGAAGATGTCTGCCGAGCTCCCATAGACATCAAAGCTGGCGTCAATAATCGCCAGCTTCTCGGCTTCGATTTTCGAAAGATCAAGAATATCGTCAATCATTGACAGCAGCGCTCCGCCGGACGAACGAATGGTGTGAACCATTTCCTTTTGGTCGGCATCGAGCCCTGTGCCTGTCAGAAGCTCGCTCGTTCCGATGATGGCGTTGAGGGGGGTGCGCAGCTCATGGCTCATCGTCGCGAGAAAGCGGCTCTTGGCTAAATTTGCGGTATCTGCCTGCTGTTTTGCATCGCGAAGCTTTCTGATCAGGGATGTGGAGTAAATTGGCAGGATGATCAGGGTCGCAAGGAGACCGAGCCCCAGCGGCACGCTTTCCTGCCAGAATTCCGTCGTCAGAATAACGATCAGAAAGCCACTGGCGGCGATGAACACGGCTACGGCGAGGTACGAGACGCCATAGCGAAATCCGTTGCCAAAGGTCACCCAGAGATAAAGTGAATAAAGCGGGGCCGCAGCCTCTCCGCCGAAGTGCATGAACGCCGAGATCGCTGCAAGGTCGGTGGTCATGGCGCACAGCCGGCGCGTCGGCGAGATTCTCGGCTGAATGATAATCGCTGCCAGGTAACTCGCCGAAACGGCGAAATACCCGATCGCAAGCCACGCGCTGATTCGCGTCTTCTGGTCGGGGTGCTGAAGCGCGCTGAAGACCAAAAGGAGCAGAATCAGTAACCCGACGATGACGATACGGATCAGTGCCTGCTCGTGCTCACTGTCCGCGCGATCCTGCAAGCGGCCCGTCAGTCGCGCAATGGCGCCCGTGGGCCTGGCGTCTGACGGGTGACGGCCGCACATCTCGACATTTCGGGAATCCATCGGCGCCCCCTTCCGTGGACGTTATCCAGCATACATCGATAAAGCCGCGCTCGCGAGCCCAGGGCTTCCGGCGCAGGGCCCTTACCGGCGACGGCTGGCGAAATCATTCGTCGTACCGAGGATTTTGGCGGATTGATGGCTCCCGTGGTGTCGCGGGTGGACACGCATCGATCGGCTAGGAAATCGATATGGGCCGCGCTGCTATGCCTCTGGACGGATGGGGGTGGCTCCGGAGGAGGGATTCGAACCCCCGACCCAGCGGTTAACAGCCGCTTGCTCTACCACTGAGCTACTCCGGAACAGAACTGGAGGCGCGGACCGGATTCGAACCGGTGTACACGGCTTTGCAGGCCGCTGCGTAGCCACTCCGCCACCGCGCCTTGGCACCACCAGCGCAAACCGGCGGAGCTGCGGACCCGAACCCGCCGCGCGGCCGAACCTAACCCGGCGTTCGCACCGAGGTCAAGATGATGAGGCCATCGTCAATGCGAGGGCTTGCAGCCTGAGTTGTGCAGGCGGCATTCCCCCGGTATATAGCTGGCGGCGTGTCACGTTATTTCATCGAGGTGGAAATGGATTTTGCCGCCGCCCGGTACAGGATGATTCAGAATCAACTCCGCACCAACCGGGTGACCGATCCGCTGATCTTGGAAGCAATGGGGGAGCTTGAGCGGGAGCGCTTCCTGCCTGAGACGCTGCGCGGCATTGCTTATGTTGACGAAGATGTTGCCCTTGGCGGCGGCCGTTTCCTGATTGAACCCTTGGCTGCCGCGCTGCTGCTGCAAGCCGCGAACATCGACGCCGACGACGTTGTCCTCGACATCGGCTGTGGCCCTGGCTACCTGAGCGCCATCATAGCCCGCAAGGCCAGCGCCGTCGTCGCGCTGGAGAGCGAGGCCGCGTTCTGCGCGCAGGCCAGCGCAACCCTTGCGGATCTGGGCCTGGACACCGTGACGGTGGTCAACGGGCCGTTGCGTTCCGGCTGGCCCGGGCAGGCACCCTACGACGTCATCGTGATCGGCGGTGCTGTCTTCGACGTTCCCTCAGGCCTTCTTGACCAACTTGCCGATGGAGGTCGTCTGGTTGCGGTGATAGCTGGCGAGAGCGGCGGTGTTGGGCGGGGGACGCTGTTTCTCCGGCGCGCGGGGTCGGTTTCGCGACGTCCGCTGTTTGATTCGTCCATCCCTCTGCTTCCGGAGTTCGCTCCCGAGCCGACCTTCCGCTTCTGAACAATATCGCTGCCGATTGAACGGTGGTGCGGGGACGCGGGGCGCGGCGGCATCGGCCGTCGCCCATGGCCGACGATGATGGAGACCCGATGCGCAGATTGTTGGCAGCGGCGCTGTTCTTGACGATCGCGACGCTCGCCGATCGACCGGCGGCAGCCCAGACTCTCGATGAGGCGCTCGCCGAAGCCTACCAGTCAAATCCCACCCTGAACGCGGAGCGGGCGCGCCTACGGGCGACGGACGAGCAGGTCCCGCAGGCGCTTTCCGGCTATCGTCCGACAATCACGTCCGGTATCCAGGCCGGCGGGCGTTGGATTGATTCGAACCAGGAGTCGATCACCGGACAGCAGGACGACGCCCTGTTTGAGAGGCGTTATTCCGCCTCGATCGAGCAGCCGCTCTATCGCGGCGGCCAGACGGTGGCGGCGGTCCGGGGGGCCGAGAACACTGTCCGGTCGGAGCGCGCGCGTCTGGACTCGGTGGAGCAGACCGTGCTGTTCGATGCCGTGACCGCCTATTCGGACGTTTATCGCGACCAGGCAGTCCTGGAACTGACCATTAGCAACGAGCAGCGGCTCGGTCGCCAACTGGATGCCACCCGCGACCGCTTTCAGGTCGGCGAGGTCACCCGAACCGATGTGTCGCAGGCGGAGGCTCGGTTATCCCGCGCGGTGGCCGACCGCATCGGCGCCGAAGGCGACCTTGCCCGGTCGCGGGCGGTTTACCGCAACGTCGTCGGCAGTATGCCGGGCTTGCTGCCGCGGCCGCCTCTCCCCGATTCCCTGCCGACAAGCCTTGAGGCCGCCAACAAGACGGCGCTTGACTGGAATCCCGACGTAACGGCGGCCGCCTTCCAGGAGCGCAGCGCGCTTGATGCGGTGGATCAGGTGAAGGGTGAGCTGCTGCCGTCCGTCAGTCTGATAGGCCGGTTGTCGCGGGACATGGACGTCAGTCGCCAGGACTCGCGCCTGGATACCGCCGAAGCGTTGATCAATGTCGAGGTGCCGCTGTATCAGGCGGGCGCCGTCTATTCGCGGCTGCGCGAGCGCAAGCAGTTGGTCATTGAGCAGCGTCGCCGGCTGGACCAGTCGCAGAACGACGCCGTGGAGGCGGCGACGCGGGCCTGGAACGGGCTGGAGACCGCGATTGCCGAAATCCGGGCCCTGCAGAAGCAGGTTCAGGCCAACCAACTGGCGCTGGAAGGGGTCGAAAAAGAGGCGGAAGTCGGCGCGCGCACCGTTCTCGACGTGCTGGATGCGCAGCAGGAACTGCTCGACTCGCAGGTGACGCTGGTGCGCTCGGAGCGGGATGAAGTGGTCGCCGCGTATCAGCTCCAGTCCTCGGTCGGTCACCTCACCGCGCGCCGCCTGAATCTGCCCGTCACTCCCTACGAGCCGAACCAGCATTACCGCGAAGTCCGTGACGCTTGGTTCGGCGGGTCGAGCACCGGCGGCTCGTCGGAAGATTTTCAGCGGGCGGGCGGACGATAGGCGCGACGGCTGGAGTTTCCGCCGTCCGCAGTCGCAATCTATGGTGTCATGCAGTAGTATGGCAGGATGCCCCAGTTGGGCGGATGAGCACCTGATGGCGGAAACGAGCGGCAAAGTGGACGCGCAGGAACCCTCCATGGAGGATATCCTGGCGTCGATCCGTCGAATCCTCGCGGAGGACGTGGCCCCGGCCGCGGAGGAGGCGGAATCCTCGTCGCCGCGCCCGGCGGCCTCGTCCCCGGCACTGCTGGAAGAGGTTCCCGAAACGGAGGAGCAGGAGATCGCACTCCCATCAACATCCCCTTCCGCGGCCTCGCTCGCGGAACAGCTTTTCGATGCTCCCCCGGTCCCCTCGGGACAACCGGCCGGTCCTTCCGAAGAGTTGACGGACGACGAAGACGTGTTTCTGCTATCGCCGGACATGCGCATCGATCAGCGCAAGCTGGTTTCGGAACGGGTAGCGGAGGATTCGACCGATGTCCTGTCGCAACTGGCCCGGGCAATCCTCGATCGGCGCGATATCCACGTGGCCAGTCGTGACGTGACCCTGGAAAGCATGGTTCGCGAGATGCTGCGCCCGTTGCTGCGAGAGTGGCTCGACCGCAACCTGCCCTACCTGATCGAGCGCCTGGTCAAGAAGGAGATCGACCTGATGATCAACCGCGCCGAGCGGCTCGAGGATTGACCCGACCGGCGACCGGCGGCTAAGTCCATGGGCCCGCGCCGCTGAGCGCGGGTCCCTGCCGGTTCCGGACAATCCTATGCTTGATAAGACCTGCTCCTTTCCCGAAATCGAGGCGGCTTGGTATGGCCGCTGGCAGTCTCGCCGGGCGTTCGCCGCCGGGCGGCGGCCGGATGCGCCGGCTTACGCGATCGTCATCCCCCCGCCGAACGTCACCGGCAGCCTTCATATGGGGCATGCCCTGAACAACACCCTCCAGGACATCCTCATTCGCCGCGCACGGATGCAGGGCCTGGACGCCCTGTGGCAGCCGGGCACGGATCACGCCGGAATCGCCACGCAGATGGTTGTCGAGCGCAAGCTCGCGGCGGAAGGGATCGGCCGGCACGACCTGGGGCGGGAGCGCTTCATCGAGCGGGTCTGGCAGTGGAAAGCCGAGTCGGGCGGTACCATCGTCGGCCAGTTGCACCGGCTGGGCGCGTCGTGCGACTGGTCGCGCGAGCGCTTCACCATGGACGACGGGCTCTCGGCTGCCGTCCGCAAGGTGTTTGTCGAGCTGCACCGGCAGGGACTGATCTACCGCGACAAGCGCCTGGTGAACTGGGATCCGCTGCTGCACACCGCGATCTCGGACCTCGAGGTCGAATCGCGCGAGGTGCGCGGCAAGCTGTGGACGATCCGCTATCCCGTCGAAGGCGAACCCGGGCGTTTCCTTGCCGTGGCCACGACGCGCCCGGAAACCATGCTGGGCGATACCGCCGTCGCCGTGCATCCGGACGACCCGCGATATGCGGACCTGGTCGGCAAGCGCTGCCTGCTGCCGATCGCCGACCGGCCGATCCCGATCATCGCCGACCAGCACGCCGACCCGGAGAAAGGCACCGGCGCGGTCAAGATCACACCGGCGCACGACTTCAACGATTTCGAGGTCGGCCGCCGGCACGGCCTGCCGATGATCAACGTGCTCGACCAGAACGCGGCGCTGCTGTCGTCTCCGGAGGTGCCGGCGCGCTTTCACGGGCTCGACCGCTACGAGGCGCGCGACGCGATCATAGCCGAGCTGGAAGGCCTGGGGCTGCTGCAGGGCATCGAGGATCACACGCTGATGATGCCGTATGGCGACCGTTCGGGCGTCGTCGTCGAGCCGTGGCTGATGGACCAGTGGTTCGTCGATGCGGCAACGCTGGCGCAGCCGGCGATCTCCGCGGTCGAAGACGGCCGGGTGCGGTTCGTGCCGGAGCAATGGGCGAAGACCTACTTCGAGTGGATGCGCAACATCCAGCCATGGTGCGTCTCGCGGCAGATTTGGTGGGGCCACCAGATCCCGGCGTGGTACGGGCCCGACGGAACGATCTTCGTGGAGATGACCGAGGACGACGCGCACGTCGCGGCCACGCGCCACTACGGCCATCCGGCGGAGTTGCGGCGCGATCCGGACGTGCTCGATACTTGGTTCTCGTCGGCGCTGTGGCCGTTCTCAACGCTGGGCTGGCCGGACCAGACGCCCGAACTGGCGCGCTATTACCCCACCGACGTCCTGGTCACCGGCTTCGACATTATCTTCTTCTGGGTTGCCCGGATGATGATGATGGGCCTGCACTTCATGGGCGACGTGCCCTTCCGCACCGTCTACGTGCACGCCCTGGTCCGCGACGAGAAGGGCCAGAAGATGTCGAAGTCGAAGGGCAACGTCATCGACCCGCTGCAGCTGATCGATGCCTACGGCGCCGATGCGCTGCGCTTCACCCTGACCGCGCTGGCGGTGCAGGGCAGGGACGTCAAGCTCGCGGAGGCGCGCGTCGCCGGATACCGCAACTTCGCGACCAAGCTGTGGAACGCGGCGCGCTTCTGCCAGATGAACGGCGCGGCCCCCGTCGAGGGGTTCGATCCCGCTTCGTGCAGCGAGACGGTCAACCGCTGGCTGGTCGGCAAGCTTGCCGGGACGGCGGCGCGGGCCGGTGCAGCGCTCGACGCGTTTCGCTTCAACGATTATGCCGAAACGCTCTACCACTTCACCTGGGGCACCTTCTGCGACTGGTACCTGGAGTTCGCCAAGCCGATGCTGACCGGCGGCGAGGAGGCGGCGCAGGGCGAGACTCGCGCCACCGCGGCGTGGGCGCTCGACCATCTGCTGGCGCTGCTGCATCCGGTGATGCCGTTCGTCACCGAGGAGCTTTATCAGCAGATGGGCGACCGCGGCGGGCGGCTGCTGGTCGACGGGCCGTGGCCGGAGCTGGGCGCTGGCTTGGAGGACGCCGCGGCGGCGGCCGAAGTTGACTGGGTGGTGCGACTGGTCACCCAGGTTCGCGCCGTCCGCTCCGAGCTGGGCGTGCCGCCCGGCGCCCGCGTGCCGCTGCTGCTGAAGGACGCGGACCAAGCCGCGCTGGCCCGCCTCGACCGGTACCGTGAGCTGATCACCACGCTCGCCCGCCTGTCGTCGGCCGAGCCTCTGGCCGGGCCGGAGCCGAAAGGCGCGGTGCAGGACGTGATCGACGGTGCGACGCTGCTGCTGCCGATCGCAGATGTCATCGACATCGCCGCCGAGCAGGTGCGGCTCGGCAAGGAGATCGGCAAGCTGGACGTCGAGATCGAGCGCACCGACCGCAAGCTCGCCAACGCCGGCTTCCTTGCCAAGGCGCCCCCGGAAGTGGTCGAGACCGAGCGCGAGCGCCGCGGCGAGGCGCTCGCCGCCCGTACCCGTCTCGACGCAGCCCTCCGCCGCCTGGCGGCGCTGTGACCGGCGGCCGGAATTGTCCGTCCGCAAGGGCCGACGTCATCAAGAAGGTCGTCATTCTCCTCGCCGCCGCCGGCACCCTCGCGTGGCTGATCTGGCTGATCGACCTGCTGGCAAGAACTTCCTAGCAGTACACGGCGATCCGTTGTGTCAAGCGGCTTGCGGACTATAACGTGGAGCGTTATAGTCCGTCGCGATGATCAGGAACTTCGCCGATCCCGAGGCCAAGTTGATCTGGAGCGGGCGGCGGAGCCGGAGACTGCCATCGGACATCCAGGTGGTGGCTTTGCGCAAACTGCGTTTGCTGAATCAGGCGAAAGTGCTGGGTGATCTGCGGGTTCCTCCCGGCAACCGCCTGGAAGCGCTGAAAGGCGAACGCGCCGGTCAGCACAGCGTGCGGATCAATGATCAGTGGCGGATTTGTTTTGTCTGGAGCGAAGGAGGGCCGGGCGATGTCGAGATTGTCGACTACCATGACTGACGATGCGCGGCTGCCGAACCCCCATCCCGGCGAAATCCTCCTTGAAGAATTTCTGAAGCCGATGGGTCTCAGCCAGAATGCGCTGGCCCGCGCCGTTCACGTCCCGCCACGGCGGATCAACGAACTCGTGCTTGGCAAGCGATCCGTGACCGCCGACACCGATCTCCGTCTGGCGCGCTACTTCGGCGTTTCGGACGGGGTTTTCCTCGGGCTGCAGAACGACTACGACCTGATGGAGCGGCGCCGGCAAATCGAGACGGAACTGCAAACCATCACGCCGCGCGCCGCTTGATCGATTTGCAAAAAGCAGAAGTCGATAGACTACACAACGTAGCCGACAAAAGGTCCGTGCCGAAGGCGTAGGGTGGCGTTGAGCGAAGCGAAAACACACCACATCGGACCGAATAAACGCGGCGGACTTCGCTCCACTCACTCTGCCCTCGCGGCTGCCTCGTTTGGGTTGCTCTCCCGCTCAGGCACATTGCCGAAATCGAGTAAAGCGCGTAGGCTCTCGGAGAGGATATTAACGCGCCCATGAACGATAAATCGCGGGGTGCAGCCTTTGTCTCACGATCGGACAGAGGCAGTCAGAGGGGAGGATTTGTCAATGCGCTCCAATTTCGCTCGGATTGCGATCCTTGTCGCCGCCTTTGGCGCGGGCCTTTCCCTGCCGGCACAAGCCGACAGCACCGTCACGCAACTTCGCCTGCAATTCCCGGCGGTCGGCACCATCCGCGTCGGTGGTCAGCCCGAGCTGGCCGATTTCACCGGCGCGATCTCGGTCAAGGCTCGAGTTCAGCCCCCCCTCTCTCCCCGCTGACCCCATGATCTGCTCCTTCCAGACCAATCTCGCGGGTGTGACGGGCGTCGGACGGACGAGCGGGATCGAGCTGCGGCTGACCGGCGCAGCCAGCGTCAGCCAAGCCTGCACGGTTCCCGGCATCTCGGTCTTTGGCCTGACCTACGCGTTCGTCCCTGCGGACGCCCTTGTCTCAGGGTTCCCAGCAGACCCCATGCGACTCGAGTACTCGGCGCAGATCGACGCCGAGCGCAGACTGATCGACGCGGTGGCCGTTATCGTCCCCGCGGAACGCTAGCGCCATCGCGGGCTCGCAGGCTCTCCAGGTACCCCTCGATCGCGCCGCGAACGTTCGCCTGCGAAATGCTGCCCGTAGGCGCGTAGGGTGGATTAGAGCAGCGTAATCCGCCGCATGGAGTCCGCGCAGCACCGACAGATCCGGTGGATTACGGGCCTTGCCCTAATCCACCCTACGCTGCACTGACGAACGTCACTTGCCAGCCGCAAGCACCTATCCGACAGTTACCCCGTCAATCCACGTAAAGAAAGGAGTGCACATGCTAGATACCTCCACCTTGTGCACCTATGTTGGGTATTCCATCGCCCAGATCTGCCCGCATGGGTATGACAGTGCGGCAGATAACCATTGTGCTCACTTCGTAGCGCATGCGCTTCAACTTGGATTTGGGCTAACTTGCGCGCAAATGCGAGGCCGTACCGGAGGGGCGAATCTCCGCGTTCATGAATTGTTCCCGCAGTGTCGCAATACTCGCGAAATCCTTGAATGCCCATCGTCTGGCGAAGGCCTCATCTTTGTGAGCGACAGAGCCAACTTCAGGGGCGCACCAACACAAATTGCAAACATTCCGCGGAAACACGTAGGGATCCTCCTCCACGGTCGCGTATGGCACTACAGCAACACGCGGCAACGGGTCATTGTTCAGACCGCCGGTGAGTTCTTGTTTCACTATCCTCGCCAACAAAATGCGTTGTGGTATGGAACGCTACCAACGCAGTGCCGACCAACGACTTTCGGAACGTGCACGTAATACGGCCATCGCGCGTGCGCGCCGTCTGAGCGTAGCGGTCCGGGAGCTAACCCTCGCTCCAGCCGATGTGCTACGGCCTGCGGCCTCCGCACGCTGCTGAGCTCAAACGTTATGGGAGTAGCACGGGTTTCGTTGGTGCGCCGTGTGCGGCTCGGTTCCGTTCCCGACGCTTGCGGCTGCCGCTTTCGGGGCACCCGCCATGTCTCTTCATGGCGACTCGTGCAGCTCTTGCGCTGCGCCTCGCGCCGGCTTGACCGTTAAATCAGCCCCTGTCTCTGATTCTGAAAGCCCAGGCTCTGGCTTTGCGACTGTCCGCCGGGTTCCTGGGAAACCGACACCCGCACGCTCATTTCCTCCACGCCACCGCCCTTGCGGACTCCCCGGATCGGAGAGGCGCCGCCATAGTCGAAAGCGACCGCGAGGCGGACGTAGGCGTCGGTCGCACTCCGGCTGTTGGTCGGATCGAAGGAGACCCAGCCGACCTTGTCGTCGATGTGGGCCTCCGCCCAGGCGTGACTGCCGAGGCTCTGATGCTCCTCGGTCTCGGTGTAGAGGTACCCGCTGACGTAGCGGGCGGGAACGCCGATGACGCGGCAGCAGGCGATAAACAGATGGGCATGATCCTGGCAAACGCCGGAGGCCTGCTCCAGGGCTTCGCCCGCTGACGTCTGCACATCTGTGAAGCCGGGCCGGTAGGCCACCGTCGTATGCACGGCCAGCATCAGCGCATGCAAGGCGGCGATCGTTCCCTCGTCCTCGGCGCGCTCGCGAAAAGGCTTGGCGAACTCGGCAACGGTGGGCGTGACGTCCGTATAGGGCGTGGCCCGCAGGAACATGAGTGGCGGCAAGCCATCGTCCGCCGGCAGCATGCCGCACGTGTCGATCGTTTCGACCTCTCCGCGCACGGTCACCGGCAGCTCGTCGTGCACGCCGTTCTGCACCGAAACATGGGCGACATTGCCGAACCCGTCGATCCAGCGCTTCAGTTTGCCCGGCGTCGTCACCGTCCACGCGATGACGGACTGCGACGAGTCGGCACGCGGAGTGAGCCGCAGGTACTGGATGCTGTGGTGGGCGGGCTGGCCGAAGCGATAGTGGGTCTTATGCTCGATGCTCAGTCTCATAGTACCAACATGAATTCTTGGCCAATCATCCCATGCAACTCATTGTTGCGGGCGATGAAGCCGTTGAGAAAACGGGGCAGGCCAGACCGCAGGATGCCGTCGATTCGATTTCGCTGCAGCCGCTCGTTGATCTGCCCGGACAGTCGCGTACAGGCGGCACCCTCGCGCAGATGACGCAGGATATCGTTCACCTCCGCCGTGCAGGCAAACAGCGAGCGGGGCATATCCCGGCGGAGGACCAGCAACTCTGCAACACGCCGGGGCTCGAGGATGCCCGAATAGACCTCACGGTAGGCCTTGAACGCGCTGAACGCGCGCAGCAGCGCTCCCCAGCGGTAATAGTCCTCGGCCGCCATCGGTCTGCCGCCGGGCGACAGCATATCCCACTTCACGGCAAGAAAGCGCGCGGTGTTGTCGGCGCGCTCGATGAACGTGCCCAGCCGGGAAAAGGTGAAGGCGTCGCCGCGCCGCATCGTTCCGTAGATGGCGCCGCGAAACAGGTGCGAGCGTTCCTTGACCCAATCGAAGAACTCGCCGAAGCCCTGATCGACGAGCTTCGGATAGGACATCACCTCCAGCTCGAGATAGCTCTGGTTGATGCCTTCCCACACCTCGGTGGTGAGCTCGGGCCGGGTCGCTCGCGCGTTCTCCCGCGCGCGCCGGATGCAAGAGCGGATGCTGAACATGTTGTCCGGGTCAAGCGCCATGTAGGACAGCACGTTGCCGGGGCTGACCTCGCCGAAGCGGGCGACGAAGTCCGCGCGATCGCCGGCGAGCTGGAGCGGGGCTTCCCACTGCAGCGCATCGTTGCCGCTTGCCGCCGGAAGGAGTGACATGTGGTAGGTGCTGGCCAGCAGCCGAGCCAGATTCTCGGCCCGTTCCACGTAGCGCGCCATCCAATAGACATTGTTTGCTGTCCGCCCGAGCATTTCCGTCAAGCCTCCAGCACCCAGGTGTCCTTCGTGCCGCCGCCCTGGGACGAATTCACCACGAGCGAACCGTCCCGCAAGGCTACACGGGTCAATCCGCCGGGAACCACCTGCGTCGTCTCGCCGGTCAGCACGTAGGGCCGCAGATCGACGTGGCGAGCGGCAATCTGCCCATCGACAAGAGTGGGAACCGTTGACAGGTTCAGGGTCGGCTGCGCGATGAAGTTATCCGGATCAGCCAGTACCTTATGGCGAAAATCGTTGCGTTGCTCGGCCGTGCTCATCGGCCCGACAAGCATGCCGTAGCCGCCGGACCCACCGACCTCCTTGACGACGAGTTCGTCCAGGTGATCGACGACATAGGCCAGGTCATCGGGCACGGCGCAGCGGAACGTGGGAACGTTCTTCAGGATCGGCTTCTCACCCAGGTAGAACTCGATCATATCAGGCACGAAGCAGTAGATCGCCTTATCGTCGGCAACGCCGGTGCCGATCGCATTGGCAAGGGACACCCGGCGGTTCCGTACGACGGAAAGGAGCCCGGGGACACCGAGCATCGAGTTCGGGTCGAAGGACAGGGGGTCGATGAAGTCATCGTCGAGCCGCCGATAGATCACGTCCACTCGGCGGGGGCCACTCGTCGTGCGCATGAAGACGGTATCGTCCTCGACAAACAGATCCTGGCCCTCGACCAGCTCGACTCCCATTTGCATGGCGAGAAAAGCATGCTCGAAATACGCGCTGTTAAAGTGGCCGGGCGTGAGAACAACGACCGTCGGATCGCTGATGCCGGGTTGCGCCACCGAGCGCAACGTCCGCAGCAAGACTTCCGGATAATGATTGACCGGGGCCACCGAATGCTGGGCGAACAGCTCCGGGAACAGCTTCATCATCGTTTCCCGGTTTTCGAGCATATAGGAGACGCCTGAGGGAACGCGGGCATTGTCCTCGAGAACGTAAAAGTCGTCAGCGGAACTGCGGACCACGTCAACGCCGGCAATATGGACATAGACTTGCCGGGGAAGATCGAGCCCGAGAACTTCGGGCCGAAAACCAGGATTGTTCAGGACCAGGTCGGGAGGAATTCGGCCGGCCTTCAAGATGTGCTGTTCGTGATACACATCGTCGAGGAAGGCGTTGATGGCGCGCACCCGTTGGCAGACGCCCGTACCGACGGTCTTCCATTCCTCCGCGTCGAGAATGCGCGGAATGACGTCGAAGGGGATGAGTCGCTCAACGCCCTCTTCGCTGCCATAGACCGAAAAGGTGATACCGAGACGCCGAAAGATCAGATCGGCCTGCTGATGCTTTTCGAGCAGCCGCGTATGCGCCGTCGTGTCCAGCCATTCCTGGTAGGTGCGATACGCCTTCCGGATCCCGTCCCGCAGCCCGTGCATTTCATCGAAAGCATCGCCAAGCTTCATGTTTTTTAAGCCCGCTCGTTAGACGTCCGATCCTATCCCCGCCGCCTCATTAGCAATGCGCGTGCCAGCGAAAAAAAGGCGCCAACGGGCGCGGATAGCGGTGGCTGGCGCCGGCGAAACAACCCTCCACGTCGCCCGGACGCGTCGGCTCAATTGAGGGACATCGTCTTGTTGCACACCTGCTCAGCAAAAGCAAATAGCCGCCTTTTTTATTGGCATTTCAGGGTCACAGTCTTTCCGCGACGCCATGGTCGGCGCGGATCCCCACGACTACAGCCGTGCTCGCAGCAGGTCCCTGATCTCGGCATCGGTCAAAAACAGCGGGTTGGTCTTCATGGAGCTGCCGCGGCTGTCGGCAATAATTGCGTCCAGGTCGTTCTCGCTTACGCCATAGGCTGCAAGCCGCGGCAGGGGGAGGCGCTGGGTCCAGTCGTCCAGCAGGTCCGTCAGGCGTTCGGCAGCCTCCACGTTGTCGCCGCGGTGGTCGCCGGTCAGCAGCGTCCCAACGCGGGCATATTTTGCCAACGCGGGGCTTTCCGGTTGTCGGGCGCGCAGTGCTCGAAGGTTGATCCGCGTGGCATCGGCGACAAGGGTGCCGCAGCAAACGCCATGCGGGATTGGAAATTGTGCGCCGAGAGGGGAAGCAAGCCCGTGCACCGAGCCCAGTCCGGTCTGCGCCAGGCAGATGCCCGAGAGGAGGGCAGCATAGGACATCCGCGCCCGTCCGGCGCGCGCCTGTTCACTCGGTCCGCCCGCATATGCGGCAAAAAAGCCGTCCCTGAACGCTTCGAGCCCGGACCAGCACAAAGCGTCGGTGAAGGGATTGGCCTTGATCGAGACGAAGGACTCCAGGAGCTGTGTGAATGCGTCCATTCCGTTGGCTGCCACCACCTCTGGCGGGCAGGTTTCCAGAAGCAGCGGATCGACAATGGCGGTGCGCGCGACCAGCTGTTCGTCGCGGAACGATTTCTTGAAGCCGGCTCGTCCATGGCGGGTCAGGACGGCGTTCTTCGTCGCCTCCGACCCTGTCCCGGCCGTGGTCGGTGCCAGAATCAGCGGTAGCGCCGGTCCCCGGTACGGCTCCTCGGGACCCACGCCTTCAAGATGCCGCATGACCGAATGGCGGTGAGGCAGCAACCCCGCGATCGCCTTGGCGGCATCGAGCGCGCTGCCGCCGCCGATACCCACGACAACCTCAACGCCGAGATCACCAAATGCAGAGACCGCCTCGTCCACCATCTCGGGAGAGGGCTCTCCGTCAACCGCCACCTCGTGCAGTTGGATACCGGCGCTGGTCAAGGCCTCGATCAGCGATGATCCGTGCCGGCCAGCGCGGAAGGAGCGGGCGCCCGTGACCAGCAGCAGGACACGCCCCAGGGCGGACACCTCTTTCGGCAGGTCTCCGAGAGCCCCCTCGCCAAAGATAAGGCGCGGCAGCCTGGCGATGCCGAACGGGGAGAAGGGGGCAACACCGAGGGCATCGCCGGACGGCGAAGGTGGCACACTCATCGCCTCATCCCGCCGGGAAAAGGCCCTGCCACGTCTCGCCGATCCGCGGCTCGGCCATCATCGGTGCGACGGTATCTCGCCATGTCAGATAATGCGCCGTCAGCTTGTGAGCCTTGGCATCCTCCTCTGATGCGTAGGCTTCGTAGATGCAGAAGCGGCTGGGGTCAGACGGGTTTTGCAGCACATCGAAACGGCGATTGCCGGGTTCATGGATCGAAGCCTCATGGTTGGATCGCACTGCGCCGATAAAGGCTTCGACTTCTTCCGGCTTGACGTGCACGTGGACAAAAGTGACGTGCATGGCCTGATCCTTCCGCCCGGGGTCCTCTCGCACCGGGATCTTGGCGGTGCGGTGCGGCCGGCGTCAAGGCAGGCTTTGGGCTTTTAAGCAGGTTCCGCTGGCGCTCAGACGAAAGGCGGATCATTCAAAGGCCGGGCTGGGCTGACTGCGCCATCCCCCGCAAGGTAGTCACGATCTCGCCATGCGCGGTGCGGGCTATCACCCGCCACTTTCCGAGCTTGACGCCAAAGCTGTCCCCGCTGCAGTCGGTCGCCTCTCTATAGCTTCCGGATGAGTGAGTGCGCTAGTTTCTGCCGCCGATGAGCCCCGATGATTTCGACTTTCCGCTTCCCGCCGACCGGATTGCCCAGCGGCCGGCACGGCCGCGCGACGCAGCACGCTTGTTGGTCGTCGATGGGAAGGTTGCCGACCGCTCCGTCCGCGATCTCCCCGAGCTTTTGCGGGCGGGCGACATCCTTGTGGTCAACGATACGAAGGTGTTGCCGACGCGGCTGTTCGGATGCCGCGGCAGCGTTGCGATCGAGGTCACGTTGATCCAGCCCACCGGCGTAGGCCGCTGGCGCGCCCTGGCGAAGCCGGGTCGGCGTCTGCGGCCGGGCGACACGATTGTCTTCGACGGTATCCCGGATGCGACGGTCGTCGCGAAGGAAGAGGATGGCGCCATTGTGCTGGATTTTGCAGCCGACGACATGGCTGTCGCGCAGGCACTCGATGCGCACGGTGCCGCGCCCCTTCCCCCTTATATCCATCGCACCCGCGCTGACCCGCAGGACCGGGAAGATTACCAGACGGTCTACGCGTCGAAGCCAGGGGCGGTTGCGGCACCAACAGCCGGCCTGCACTTTACCCCCGATTTGTTGCAGAAATTGGAGTGTGTAGGCATTCAGCGTGCGGCCGTCACCTTACATGTGGGCGCCGGAACCTTTCTGCCGATCAAGTCGGAGCGGTTGGAAGAGCATGTGATGCACGCCGAATGGGGCTCTATCAGTTCGGCCGCGGCTGACGCAATAGGCAAGGCCCGGCAGTCCGGTGGGCGGGTCGTCTGCGTCGGGACGACGGCGCTTCGGCTTCTCGAAAGCGCTGTGGACGAGGCCGGCCGGGTAAACGCCTGGGCAGGCGAGACCCGCCTGTTCATCACTCCGGGCTACCGCTTCCGGGTGGCCGATCTGCTGCTCACCAACTTTCACTTGCCGCGGTCAACGCTCTTTATCCTCGTGTGTGCGTTTGCCGGGACCCGGCGAACGCAGGAGGCTTATGCCCATGCGATCGCGGCAGCCTACCGCTTCTACTCCTACGGCGACGCATGTCTGTTGACGCGGAGCGGGCAGAAGGAATGCGCGGGGGAGGGGGGCGATTGAGCATTGGCTTTCGCTTGGAGGCTACGGACGGGCGCGCGCGGGCCGGCACGCTCGCCACCGCGCACGGCGACGTGGCCACCCCGGTCTTCATGCCGGTGGGAACGGCGGCCACCGTTAAAGCACTGACCCCGGATATGCTGACGGCGGTCGGGACACAGATCGTCCTCGCCAACACGTATCACCTGATGCTGCGGCCCGGTGCCGACCGGGTTGCCCGCCTGGGTGGCCTGCATGCCTTCATGCGTTGGCCCAGCCCGATCCTCACGGACTCCGGCGGATATCAGGTGATGTCGCTCGCGGACCTTCGGCAGATCGACGAAGAGGGCGTCACGTTCCGCAGTCATGTGGATGGCAGCCGCCATCGCCTGACGCCCGCCGGTGCCGTTGAGATCCAGAGGCTGCTCGATGCCGATATCAGCATGGTCCTGGACGAATGCCCGCGCTTCGGGGAGACAAAGGCCGTCGTCGCGGAATCGATGCGGCGCTCGATGCGATGGGCTGCCCGCTGCCGCGAGGCCTTCGCCATCCGCCCAGGCTATGGCCTCTTTGGGATTGTGCAGGGAGGCATTCATCGGGATTTGCGTGCCGAATCAGCCAGCCTGCTGAACGATATCGGCTTCGATGGCTACGCAGTCGGCGGCCTTGCGGTCGGCGAGGGACGGGAAGCGATGTTCACCGTTCTCGACGATACGGAACCTCTGCTGCCTTCCGATCGTCCGCGTTACCTGATGGGCGTCGGGAAGCCGGAGGACCTGCTGGGAGCCGTCGCGCGCGGCATCGACCTGTTTGACTGCGTGCTGCCCACGCGCTCCGGGCGCACGGGTCAGGCGTTCACGCGTTTCGGCCCGCTCAACTTGAGGAATGCCCGGCACGCCGAGGATCCCCGTCCGCTCGACGAGAGCCTCGACTGCCCGGCCAGCCGGGAATACAGCCGGGCGTATCTGCATCACCTCGTGCGGTGCGGCGAAATTCTCGGCGCGATGCTGCTGACCTGGCACAATGTGGCGTACTATGCGCGGCTGATGGCGGAGATGAGGGCGGCAATCCTCGCCGGGCGGTTTGTCGCCTATGCCGCAGCGGTCACCGCCGACTGGGCTCGAGGTGATCCTTGAAACCGGTGGTCGCGGAGAAACCGGCGTGATCCCAAGAACTTTGGCCGCCTTTCTTATTGTGGCCGTCGGAGGGTGTGCCGGCGACGTCGATTGGCCGCATCAAATCGGGCATTCTCTTTACCAATCGGGAAAATACTTCTGCTCCCAATCCGATCGTTGCGATACTGCTGACGAGTCTCTCATGGGCACCGCAAATAACCGATGAGTCAGATGCTGGGTCGCAGTGTTCCCCTGCCCAGGTCCCCCGAAGCGGCGGAACTGGAGACGGTCCCCAATCCGCATCCGGACTGCATCTACCTGGTTCGCTTCACCAGTCCGGAGTTCACGACGCTTTGTCCGGTGACCGGTCAACCGGATTTCGCGCACCTGGTGATCGATTACGTTCCCCGGGATCTCCTGGTCGAGAGCAAGTCGCTCAAGCTCTTTCTGTTCAGCTTTCGCGATGCCCGGGGATTTCACGAGGCGTGTACTCTCATGGTGGCAAAGAGGATTATTGCGGCCGCCACGCCGCTTTGGCTGCGCATCGGCGGCTACTGGTATCCGCGGGGCGGCATTCCGATCGACGTCTTCTGGCAGACAGGCACCCCGCCCGATGGCCTGTGGTTGCCCGAGCAAGGTGTACCGGCCTACCGCGGGCGCGGCTGAGCCGGCGCGGCTCTCGAATCAGAGTGCTGCGGGCCTTTGACTGCAGCGCATCTTTGCCTAAATTGACGAACAAGGTCGCCGGCAGAAAGCCTCAGGTCCCGATCAAGGTCGTTCAGTATGGCGGAAGCATATCCCTTGGACGTCGAACAGGCTCAAGCTCTCGTCGAACAGAAACGGCGCAGCGGAGCCGCAGGCGGCAGGCTGGGACTGGCGCAGGCGCTGGCCGAGCTGAGCCAGGCCCTGGAGAAGGTTGACCGGGAACAGGAGGCGGAAGGTGCGGCGCGGGACAGCGTCAACACCCTTGCCCCGGACTTTCTGGCGAACCCGCGCCAGTTCGCTGCGCCGATGCGGGCGTTGGTCGGGCAGTACGTTACCCTCGCGCAACACCGCGGCGGGCACCCCGACGAAACGATGCTGGGCCCCATCGCCCAGGCCCTCGGTGAACTTACGCGCGCCGAGGACGCGGAAGAAGACTAGCGCCACCGGCGAGGAGACTCAGGGCCGGATCCCGGGCAAGAGACTTAGACGCTCGCTGGCTGGCCGACTGGCGCTACTCCCAGAGCATCGTGCACCCTCTGCACCGTTTCGGCATCGAGGCCCAGCTTCTGCGCCAGTTTCAGCAGATAATCCTTCTCTGCGGATGTATCGACTTCAATTGCGAGGAGGGAGGCACTGTAAACCTGGACGGCGACCTCCGGGCTCTTGACGCTGCAAACGAGACCATCAAGGTCCAGCGGCTTTTGGAATTCATTCATGACGAAGTCTTTAGCTTCGGGATCAGCGCCGGCCTCGTTCAGCTTACCCATGATCCGGCCCATCTCGCTGCCGTCGATGGCGCCGTCAGCCTTGGCCGCGTTGATCATGGCGCTGATCGCCAGGTGAGCCGTGTTCTGCAACTCCTGCTCTTCGGCTGGCGTCTGCGGTTCGCGCAAGCCCAGCGGAGCTTCACGGGCCAGATCGGCCTGGCTGGCTGAAGCACTTTGAGCATCACGTTGCTTCAACGCAGAGAAAGCGAGACTGCCAAGAAGCGCCAGGAGGCCGCCGCCGATCGCCCCACCCGTTCCTCCGCGGCGCCCGCCCAGCACGGCGCCCGCAAGAGAGGCAAGCCCGCCCATGGCAAGAGCATCCTTACCGCCCGGCCCCCGCAGCATCGACTCGGCCTGAGAGGCGAGGTCGCCCAAACCGCCGGGAAGTCCGCCTTTGCCCTGCCCGAGAAAATCGCTCAATCCACCGCCGCCTGAGCCACCGACAGAGCCGCCGCCCCTTCCGAGTAAGCCGCCGAGCAGATCGCCCAACGGATTGCCCGATTGGCCGAGGCCATTGGGCCCCATGCCGTGCGCAATCCGGTCGTTCGTAGAGCCGGAAAGGCCCGCTTGCATCAACTGCCCCAGAAGATCCCGTGCATTGATCATTGTCATGCCCTCTCGATTGCCGGGCGTGAGGACCCCCTGCCCAGGAGCCTGGGAACGCCCTGTCGCAGACATAGGAAACCCGTTCAACGGGTACGAGAGAATCATGTTCGGCGAACCTGTTGAACGGGGAAAAGGACTTTCCGAGAAAGAATTTCGCTCGATCGGATGTGGCCTGTCGCCTACCTCTTACCGAAGGAGGACGCATATGCGGACGGGCGCGAAGGCGTTGGCGCTGGCGGCGGTTCTGGCGACGTCGGGTTGCCAAGGCGAGCGCCCTCCACTTTGGTCAATGGACACCGTCGAGGCCACCCGGCTGAGCCTCTTCGACGGCGGAACTACGGTGCTCGTCAATCGCAGCGTCCAGACCTACAGCTTGCCGGCTTTCAGTCTGCGCATAGGAGGCTTTAGCGGCTTCTATTATCCCTATCCGGCGTTTGGCTGCTGCCCGTGGACCGGCACGGCGTTTGTCCCCGGGCGGCCTCGCGTCGGATGGCCAGTGGCTGTCCCGCCGAAACGCCCGGTACCGGTGCCCATGCTGGTTCCTCCCAAGACGCCTCTCGGATGGCAGAAACCACCGCCACCCGGCGGCCTGGGTATCCGGCCGCTGGCTCCGACGCTGGCAATCGGCCGTTGACCCGACTATTGCGGCAGGCGCGTGACCATCAGGCGCGCCTGGCGCAGGCAGCCGGTATCCGACATCCAGGCGATCTGTCGGATGTCGCTGGCCTCGTCAGCCGGAATGACATAGACGAGCAGTTTCCTTTCCCAGAGGTTGCCCGCATCCCGAATGGCGTATTCGCCGCCATCGAGCAGCGGCACCGATTTCGGCCATGCCGCATGGTCCTGGCCTGGAGCAAGCTCCACTTCCGCCTCGGAGCCAGTCGAAAGATGCAGCAGCACCACCCCCTGATCGCGTGACGGGTCCGGCCGCCACATCGATGGCTCGGCCCCCGCCGGCACGCAGATGCGGTCCGAGCGGTAAAGGTTCCAGGCCCAGACGTCGGGCGGACTGGCAGCTTCGCGGTCCATCAGCGTTTCGCTCCCGCGGAAAGTGCCCCACGCGGAAGCGGCAGGCTGGTTGGCGGCAAACAGCCGGGACAGCGCCTGGACCACATTTTTGTCGCTTGCTGCCGGATCCGCGGTCATTCCGGGCACGCCGGATGACGGCCCGGTCAAACGGTGCAATGTTCCGTCCTCGCCGACGAGCGTCAGCGTCTCGTTGGCGCCGATCGACAGCGGCTTGCTCGCATCGATGACGGAACCGGCCGGCCATTTCGCCGATGTCGAGTCGACGACGACCAGCTGGCCGGCGATCGCTGGAGCCGCGCCGCCCAAAAGCATCACCAGGGACGAAATCATCGCCAGCATTCCGACCATTTCTGCCATCTCCTGAAGCTGCTGCTCTAATTAGCGAAATCTGCGCTTTGCACCCGTTTCGACCGGCCATCGAGCCGCTATTGGAGCGCTCTGATCAGCACGCGCGCCTGCCGAAAGCAGCCGGCATCCGACATCCACGCGACCTGCCGGACGGTGCTGATCTCGCCCACCGGAATGACACGGACGAACAGTCGTCTTTCCCACCGGCTGCGGGGGTCGCGCACGGCGTACTCGCCGCCGTCGAGCAACGGCACGGACCGCGGCCACAGAGCACTGTGCTGGCCCACCGGCAACGCCACCTCCGCCTCCTTACCGGTTGAAATGTGCAGCAGGACGACGCTCTGCTCGCCGGTCGCATCGGGGCGCCACAACGAAGGCTCTATGCCCGCCGGAACGCAGATGGTGTCCGACCGGTACACATTCCACGCCCAGACATCGCCCGGACCGGAGTCGCGAGCTGGCGACGCTTCGTCGCCGCGAAAGCCGCCCCAGGCACCCTTCGTCGCAGGCGCAACGTCATTTGAAAACAGACGGGACAAGGCCTGCACGACGCCGTCGTCGCGGATCGGCGCGGCCTGACCAATCGCCGGCGGCCCCGAGGCGGGACCTTGAAGGTGGACGATCGCGCCGTCGTCGCCAACCAGGGTCAGGCGCTCGCCTTTGGACAGACTGAGCGGCTGGCTGGTCTCCACGATCGCGCCGGGCTTCAGCCTGGGTACATTGGAATCGATAATGATGAGCTGATGTCCCGCTGCTCCTGCAATTCCGGCAATGAGCATCAAGAGCAACGATACTGTCGCCGGCCAAACCATCGTGCTCCCTCCCGTAGTGCCATTTTCTATGATTACTTGCCCGCCAGGCGAAGAATGGCCCCTTTTTCGCCATTTCTGAGGCGCTGCTCATGCAAGCGCACAAGAGAATCTTCAGGGTCAGACTGCAAAAGCTCCTCAAATAATTGAAGTGCCTCAACATCATGCTCTTGCATTCGGGTGAATGCTTCAAGATATTTCGCTACCTGCTCCGGGGTATGCCGGCCGGCGGCGAGCGGTTCGAGCACGCCGATGGGCTCGTTGCGCCCGAAGACGATGACGCACCCGATCGGGCGGAAGGCAATCTCCGGACAATGCCTTGCCGCCGCCTCGCTGACGCAGACGAGGGTCCCGAGGTGTTTGTTGGCGCTCTCCAGTCGGGCCGTGGTGTTCACGGTATCGCCGTAAGCGGTATAATCGAAGAAGCGGTCGCCGCCGAAATTGCCCACGACCGCCACGCCGGTATGAACACCGATGCGCGTATCGCCAAAGGGGATGCCGTTCCCCCGCCGATCCCGGGCATACTCACGGGCGAACGCATCGAGGCTGAGGGCGCAGCGCACGGCACGCAGGGCGTGATCAGGCTGTGGGACAGGCGCTCCGAAGAACACCACCAGCGCATCGCCAATGATCTTGTTGATGGTGCCATCGTGCTCGAAAACGATCCGGCACATCTCGTTGAGGTAGCCGTTCAGGATCGCCAGCGCGACTTCCGGGTCGGAGCCTTCGATCCAGGAGGTGAAGCCCGCGACGTCGGTAAACAGGCAACTGATTTCGCGTTTCTCTCCGCCGAGCCTCAGGCGTTCCGGATTGCTGACCAGCTCTTTGACGACGGCCGGCGAGGTGAAGCGGGAGAAGGCCTGCTGGATGAAGGCACTCTGCCGGCGGGCGCGCCCTCGCCAGTAGGCGTTTCCGCCGGCGGCCGCAAGCGCGAACGCGAGGCTCGGCGAGACCAGCGGCAGCAGCACGCCGGTTGCAGGAAAAAGGACGAAGCCCGCGATCCAAAAACCCGTGAAGAACAGGCCGCCAAGGCAAATCTGCACCCAGGGTGCCACGTTCAGCGCTCCGATCAGCAGCGCCGTCAGGGACAGGGTCGCCACGGTCGGCAACTCGATCGACGGGCGAATCCCGGCAGCTTCGCGACCGTCGAGAAGCTGGGCAACGGCGTTTGCATGAATTTGGACGCCCGGTAGCTGGCCCTCCTTATTTCCCCGGACGATGGCCGCGGGTGTCCGGTGCACATCGATATGCGGCAGATCGGCGCCAACCAGCACGATCTTGTTGCGGAACCATTCCGTCGGCAGCAGGGGCACGGCATGAGCCGGGTAGCTGCGGAAAGCCGCCTGTCCGACCGCTGGTGGCGGTCGGTACGCGAGCGGAATGGCCTCGCTTTCGGTCACCGGGTCGAGCCCCAGCGCCGCCGCGACGATCGCGGCCGGAAAACTCCCGACCTGTTGGTCGCGCCATCGCCGCCCGCCATAGATCCAGCGGGGAATTCCGTCATAAGCGTCGGTCAGCAAAGTCACCCAGCCGAGCCGCAGGCCCTGGTCGAAGGTGGCGAGAAATTCCGCCTGTCGGGCGGTCAGCCCATCGGCCTCGTCGGCCCAGGCCAAAACGGCCGGCGCCTTCAGGGTGTCGAGTGTCTGCCGCAGCGTGGCGTCTTTTTCGGCCTCGGTCGGCTGGTCGAACAGGATGTCGATACCGATCGCCGCAGGCTCGGCAGCATCGAGGTGGCGAAGCAGGTCGGCGAGAAACAGCCGGTCGATGGGCGACCGATACGGCAGGCGCGCCAACGTCTCCTCGTTGACCGCGACGACGACGATGCGATCGTGCTGCGGTTCCGACTCGGACAGCCGCGTCACCCTCAGGTCGACCAGCCACTGCTCCGCCGAGGCAAGAAAGGGGATCAGGCGGGGAGCGACGAAACCGACGGCAGTGGTCGATGCGACCAATGCGAATGCCAACGCCGTATCCCGCAGTTGGGCGAGCTTCATGATGCAAAAGACGGCGCCGCTGCCGTGGCGATCACGAGGTGCGCCCTGGACTTGCGGCGGACGGCTGGGCCCTCAGTCGCTGGCCTCCGTCGCCGACAACGCTGAACGCCGCCCAATTCAGCGGATGTGAAAGCTTGCGATCGTCGATCAGGGAAGTCTGAGCGAGGCGCAGCGCTTCCGCCGTGGTCGAATTGTCCGCCGCCATTGCCCCGAACAGAGTGCTCATCAGTTTCTGCGTCGGCTGGTCCGGGATCGGCCAGTGGGTGACCAGGAGCGACCGGGCGCCGGCATAGAAAAAGGCGCGCGCGAGGCCGGAAAGGCTCTCGGCCGCACTGCTGCCGCCGCCAGGTGCTGCCGTATTGCAGGCGGACAAAACGACAAGATCCGCATCCAGTTCAAGTTCCGCGATCTCGCTCGCCAATAACAGGCCATCGTCTTCCCCGGGGTCGGCGGAGACGATCAACATCGGCTCCGCCCAGCAACTGAAGTCTCGCGGCAGCATCGCGTGCGTGGCGAAATAGAGGACGCGGTAGTCCCGCAGGTTCGCCTTTTCGATCGTTGCTTCGGTGAAGTCGCGGCGAAGATGAATGTCCTGGGAGGCACCTCCAAGCGCCTGCCGCACGGCCTGCAGTTCGGCAATACTCCCCGGTAGCCGAGAAAGATGGGCAATCGTCTCGATTTCCGGCTGGCAGGTTTCAGGAAGTCCAAGAGCCGAGAGCGTTCCTTTAACGTCGCGTTCCGGCAGGAAGTCGCCGAATCCGATCATCGGGTGTGACGCTCGCGAAGGCTGGACGTGTTCGCGAAGGCCGATGAATGCCTGCACCGAGGGCGACAATGTTACGGCCTGACGCTTGGCGAGCCAGCTTACGCCACTGTAATCGCCGTCGGCGATGGCGGGCGGCGGCGCGGTGACCAGCGCTCCGAACGGAAACGCAAGCAGCGGTCCGCTGGGCACGACGATCAGATGTCGGGCGCGTGTCAGGCGCGGTGCGACCGGCCCCAGCAGCTTTTGATACAGCTCGTACGCTCTTGCGGCGTCATAGGGCGCGCCCTGGACCTGATCGAACGGTGCCCGCAGCAGGGTGACTTCGCGCTGCAGATCACGCTCCCCGGTTTCAGCAGCGTAGGCCTCGATCCCATCGGCATCCAGGAGAAAAACAATGCTCTTCGAGGGGCCTACGACGATCTGAACGAGCGCCTCGTCCTGGCGCAGGAGACCGGCTGCGCTTTCCGCACCGGCCGGTGAGTCCAGGAGTTGCTGATAGCGCGGCGCCGCGGCTTGCACTTGTCGCTCAAGGTTGCCGACCGCCGCCGCGAGACTCTGCCAACGCTGCTCCATTGCCTGAATCTGTGGTGCCAGCATCGCCGGGTCGGCATGCGCCCGGGCGAGGGCCTCGGTGGCCGCGTCACGCTTTTGTCTCGCGTCCTGCAACTCACGGATCAGTTCCCCAATTCGCCGGTCGCTGGAGGAGAGCCGTGCCGAGGCAAGCGCGATGCTCTGCGTCGTCCGGGTGCTGCGAATGAGCTGGCCCATTCCAAACATTTCCGTGAAAAGCTGCTGGCGACCGCCTGCATCGCGCGCCGCCTCCGCCAGGGCGGCCTGGAAGTACGGCATTGCGTCCTCGGCGGCGATCCCGTCCTTTCGCTCCTGCAGGATCGCGAACCCGCTGCGGAAGGATTGCAGCGCCAGGTCATTTCGGTTTTGCGCGGCCTGAACCCGGCCAAGCTCCAGCCAGGCGAGGGCTTCGTTGCGGGAGTTGGGGGCAAGCGCCTTGTAGCCAGTGATGCTTCGGTCGAGCAGCGACTGAGCGCCGGGAAAATCGCGCCGCTTCTCCGCCACGACCGCTTGCAGGAATTCGATCTGCGGAAGCCAGCGACGGGGTACCCGCGGCTGCGCATCGAGAATTGACATGGCGCGGTCAAGCGCAGCAGCCGCTTCGTCGAGTTGCCCCTGGCGGACCCGCATTGCAGCCTCGACGTACTCGCTCTGAACGATGTCGCCCTCAGCGGTCTCGCCCCGGCCGGCGATGGAAACCGTTGAGCGGAGCGGTGCTTGCGTGCTGCTCCCAACCAGGTTCTGCGTATCATCGAGGTGGCGGTCGGCCTCGGGGCGCGCCCCGCCGCCGATCTCACCGACCAGGGTCAGCCGCTTCTCGGTGGCCGCCCGAGCCAGCTCGATCGCCTTCTGCCCGCGCTTCTGGTTGGCGAAGTGGATTGCGCGATAGCTGAGCAGCCGGGCCTCGTCGGACTCGTCAAACGATTCGGGGAGCGCTGCCTCCGCTTGGCCGAATGCAGCGTCGGCTTCCAGGAAGCGCTCCTGGTTGCTCAGTTCCAGCGCCAGACTCATCAGGACGAAGGCGCGGCCGCCCGCGCTTATCGTCAGTCGATCCTGCTGCAGGGAGAGCGCACGGCGGTAAAGCTTCTCCGCCTCCGGGAACTCTCCAAGGTAGTTGTGATACTGGGCGCGGTGGAGCAGCAGCCGGTAGCTTGCGAGATCCCCCGCACTGTACAGCCGGCTCGTGGTGCTGCCTCCTTGCCCGGCAGCGGAAAGTCCCGCACTCGATGGCCCCGAAGCCGAGAGTTGCCGACCGGTGAGCTGGCCTATGGCCTTCTCCAGGACGGGCGCTGACGCAGGAATGCTGTCGCCCAGCCACGCATCGTCACCGAGACGCAGCACCAAGCCCTCATAGGGCCAGCCGCCTTGACGAATGGTACAATCCAGCGCGAGCGCCGGAATATCGCCTAGCACCGTGAGCGGGTGCGGGGGAGTGCAGCTTGCGTAAGCGTCAAGGCGAGATCGCCAGCCGCCGCTCGATGCGAGCGACTCGAGCGAGCCGGGCTGTCGGTTTCGCAGCAGTCGCGCGCTCGGCTGCTCCCAGGAACCGCAGTAGATGTCGAAGACCTGTTCGCTGCCTTTGGCCGGTGCAGCGTCCAGGCGGCAAACCTCGCCGAGAAGGTTGTCGCCGACGGGGCGTGAAGCAGCCTCGAGTTTGGCGGCATCCGGCGCACGGGACTGGCACGCCGCGGTCAGCAGCCATAGGGCACAGGCGACGACCGCCGGTAGACCGCCATACCGGGACACGGCGTCGGAGGCCCGCATCGCCGGTCACCAACGGGGAGAGATGATAAACGCTGCTCCGCCGTCAGCGGCCACCGCCCAGCCCCCACAATTCCCGGTTGCCATCATTGGCGAACAGCAGGTCCTCATCGTCCGACTGGTCCGCGTTCGGTCCGCCGGATGGCAGGCGGATGAGACGGGCTTCCGTGCCGACCGCGTCGTTGGTGTCGCTCGCCGGAACAACTGTCGGCTGCGTGACCTGCGCAATCTGGAACGCCGTCAGTTGAGGCTGCAGGGACGGTAATTCGGCCGGCTGGGGCTCCGGGGCCGCTGGTGGTGGCGGTGGCGATGGAGTTACAGCCTGGTTCCCGGAATAGATGAACACATTCCCAGAAATGCCGATCGTCCCGGGTGGGGTGTCAACAAAGTTTCGGTCAAACAGCAGCGACCCGCTCAGATCGCCCCGGCTGTCAGCATTGGGATCGGTCGAGTAGACGAGGGCCCGCCCCTGCGGCGTCTGCAGCGCGTCGGCGCCGACGCCGTTGACAAAGCGGCCGGTGACGACGACGACCGCGTCTCCCGCAGCACTCGCTTGGATCGGCCGGTTGACCGTCAACGTCCCGTCGAGGTTCAACTCGAGCCTGCCAACGTCGATGCCGCTGTTGTCGATCTGGCTGACCATCAAATCGCCGTCATTGGTGACGGTCGCCTCGCGGAAGTGGGTCCCGTTCAGCTTGGTCTTGCCGATCGCGATTTCGTTCACGTCGGTCTTCACCGAAAGCACGCCCCCGCCCGCCGGATGATGGGCGGGGGCCGTGCTGGCAACGTCCAGACGGTTTGCCGTAATTTCGCCGTCGCCGGCCGTCGCGATGAACTTGCCCTGCAGGCGGACGTCGCCTTGCGCGGCTACGGCGCCACCGATCGTGATGTGCTCGCCAGCCAACGCTATGCTGTCGCTGGAAATGATCGTGCCATCGATCCGCGTAAGGCGTTGGGCGGCGAGGTCCACGGCACTGGAACCTTGGATGGCGGCGCCGACGGTCAGAGACAGGTCCTCTCCGCGCATCACCACGGACCCGTCGCGGCCGCCGGCTTCACCAGCTCCCACCTCCAGTGTTCCCTGGACAACCACCCGGCCGGCAGTGTCGCTGACCAGTTCCACGCGGCCGTCCTGAAGTGCCAGCCCATGGGCCTCCACGAGCCCCGACATGTTGATGGCCTCGTCGACCACGCCCGCGGCGGCGCTGGCGGTCAGCCGCACCAGACCGCCGTCGTTGTGAATGACACCGCTGTTCTCGACCAGGGGCTCTCCGGTGAGCTTGGACGTGACCTTTGAGGTTGCTGCGAACTGAATCAGCCCGCCATCCTGCGGATCGAGCGCGATGGTAAACGTCGGCGCGCCGGCGATGACCACGCTGCCAAGACGTCCGACGATGGTACCCGCGTTGCGCGCGTTGCTGCCGACGAGCGCGGTCAATCCCCGCTCGCCAAAGCTGATGGTCCCCTCGTTGACGACGGCGGCGGCGGGATCCGTCGCAGGTAGCGAGAAGTTGAAATTGTCCGCCATGAAGCTGGCGTCGGGAATGTCCGCCGTCGTCGCCACGAGCCCGTGAACGTCAACGGTGGCGGACTTGCCGAACATGACGCCGTTGCGGTTGACCAGCCATACCTGGCCGTTGGCGCGGATGGCCCCCAGGATGTTCGAGGGATCGCCTCCGGTCACGCGATTGAGGGCAATAGCGTTGGAGCCCGGCTGGTTGAATACGGCACTTTCGTGCGCTTCGAGCCCGAACTTCTGCCAGTCGATAATCGCCTTGCTGGAACGCTGATCGATCGTCGTCGGGCTGCCGCCAACGGAGATTGTCGCATCCCCCTGCTTGACCACCCCGCCCTGGGGTTCGGCCCAAGCGCCCAGCGGCCATGCCAGAAATGCGGCCAGTAAGGCCAAAGCCGTGCTTGCCCGCTTACCACGCCAGGCACTGTCGAAGCACGATGATGGAGATTGGTGCTGCAATCCGTTCATCAGAGGCGACCCACGGCGCGAAACAGGAACTGAGGGTCACGACTGCCGTTCGCGCGCTGGCTGTCATGCGTGAGCGGCTGAGCCGCTTGGAGCTCCAGCAGGAGCGTACCGATCGGGAAGATGCGGATGCCGCCACCGGTTGAGGCGAGGGAGCCGTCCAGTCCGTCGCCGCTGTTCCAAATCTCACCTCCTTCGAAGAAGCTGAACAGTTGGACAGCCTCGAGGTAGGGCAGACCCAGCGGCAGGGAGTAGCGGACCTCGGCGGTACCGCCGATGCCATTGTCGCCGCTCAATTCATCGAAATCGTAGCCGCGGCCGAAGCGTGTGCCGCCCAAGGTGAATTCCTCGTTGGCGAGCAGCTCGGTGAACGCGTATTGGCCGGCCACATTGGTATAGAGGGAAAAGTTGAGCGGGAGGGGCTGTGTCCTGGCAACGCCGGCGCGGAGAACCGTTGCCTGACCGGTGCCGTCTCCCCGCGACTTGTTCTGATCGTCGCGCCGGGTCGCGTTGAGAATGGGCAGACCCTGACGGAGCCCCGCCGCAATGCTGTTGGCACCGTTCAGTGGGTCGCGAACTTCGATCTCGCTTCCGACCGTCAGCACCCGCAACTTGTCCCGCGAGAATTCGCCGTCTGGAAAAAAATCCTTATCGGCGTCCGTATCGGTGTCGATCGTCTCGATCCCCAGTCGGCCAAGCAGGCTGAAGCTGCGGCTGCGAACGAAGGGATACGCGAAGGCCACACCGACCAGGGTCGTCTTGCTATCGAAGTTGAACTGCCGCACGTCTCCGCCCGGCTTGCTTCGTCCGTAGGAATACACGGTCTCCAGGGCCAAGCCGTCGCCACCGAAGCGCCATGACGTGGCAATCTGCCCCACCCACTGGTTGCGATCGGCTCCCGGATCGGTAATGAAGCCGATGATGCCCACGCGTTCGCCAAAACGGGTCCACGCGTTCGATCCGACGCCCATGGACAACTGCCGACGCCCGGTGAAATCGTCGCCGAAGTTGTCCACCACCAGCGAGGCGTCAAAGGGCTTGCGCTCGGTGACGACGACCAGCTCCGCTGCGCCCACTTGCTGGGCCGCCGGCCGGAGCAGGCCGGATGCGGAGATGCCGGGGATGTCGTTGACCAGCAGCAGCGCCCGCTCCAGCGTCGCGAGAGAAAGCGGCCGTTGCTCGGTCACCGGCCGAAGCGTTTCCTCGATCAGGATCGCCGCGTCGCCGACATCTCCTTCGATCCGCACCTGTTCGATGAAGCCTTCAATGATGCGGACATGAATGCGACCATCCCGAACCGTCTGAGCAGGAACGATGGCTCTTGTCAGGAACCATCCGTCTTCGCGATAGAGCGTCTCGATTTCGCGCGCGACCCGCCAGACATCGGAGATGGTGACCAGCTTGCCGATCAAGGGCCGGAACGGAGCAAGCAGTCGCTCTTCCGGATAAAGCGTCGCCCCCTCGATGAGGACACCTTCCAGGACGAAACGAAGACCTCCACCGACCGGTGCCGCCGGGGCAGGCGGGGGCACCAGGACCTCCGGGCTCGGCTGCGGTGTTGGTTCGGGTTGAAGTCGCTCCAGCCGGATGTCGGGGAGCAGCGCGGGAGGCAATGACGGACGATCCTGCGCCCGCGCCGGATTGCTTGACGCTAACCCCATCCCGATCATCGTCACCCCCAGTAGGGCGACCATCCGCCTAACGCGTGTTCTGTGCAACATCGACAGCCCAGCGCCGGAGACCCTCCGCGTCGCCGCAGCAAAGGGCATCAGGCGGAACGCGACGTTGAGCTTCGATCGTACCGGAAGTTCTTGCTCATGCAATCGATATCGATTCTCGATCCCGCATCCGCGATACCTGCGGCGAGGCGGCAATCCCAAGCCGCCTGCATTTTGGTTGTAACGATCGTGGTGAATACACGTTCGCGATCAATTGTCAACTCTTAGGGTAATGGGTCAGTTTGAAAAACGCGCTTTATCCCATTTACAGACATGGCGGCGGGCCGAATGCGGCAGCCGCAAGTGTCGGGAACGGGGGAGAAGCGGAAACGAGCCGCGCCCGGCACATCAACGGAAGCCGGCCTACCCCCTAACGTTCAAGGTCAGGGGCGTTGCGCGGCTTTATCGCGCAGCGCCTCTGCACCGCAGGGTTAGGCCTTCTTTTGGAAGAACTCAGCAACATATTTGACAAGCTCACTCTTGGTGTCCTTATCGATTTTCGCTTTTTCCAGTTCTACAGTTGTTTGATCCTTCGAAAGGATGTGATTCCGTTCCGTCGCCGCAAGTTTTGCCACAATGTCAGCAACCATGGGCTGATCTCCGTAATTCAGGGCTGCCCGTAGTGCAATCTGCTTAGCCTCGACATTTGTAAATTCGTTCTGAAAGTACTTTATTTCCTGTAAACTCGTTCTGTAGAGGCCTAGAAAAAAGTAGGCGAAAAGTTCGATCATGATTACGAGCGTTAGTCGTGGGAGAAAGTGAGACATTAAGGCCCACCAGTCTTTAGCCTCTGTCATCTCAGAAAAGACACTCAATCCGAGGAGGGCTAGACCGATCACTGTTGTTAAAGCACCAAGAGCCAGATTGAGGTTCCCCCGGCGGCTTAATGCTTCCAACTCTTTGGAAAGACGTAATCGAGCTTCGTCAAAGCGCTGTAGTAAATCCTTGTCCCGTACGTCTCGTGCATACCCTGCTGCGACCTGTGCCTTAAGGTCACTCAAGATGGCCGTGTTCGCTTCCGCAGCAATTTGTGCCTTAAGTTCCGAAACTAATTCAGTGCGATCGCCAGCATCGATGTTTGATGCTCTACTTCTTGCACTCTCGATCTCGTATCGAGCATGTTGTAGTTCTGCTCGCAGATCATCTTTTATTTTGATAAGTTCGACTCGCTCTGCAGCGCTAATGTCTTCGAGTTCGCGCCGATACCTTAAGGTTTCAAATTCCACTTCGGCAGATCGTTTGAAGCCGGTTTGTAGGTAGGTCATCATGACCATGAGGCCGGAGACTCCGAGAAAGCCGACGGCAATAGATAATAAAACCTCCTTTGGAAAAGGCAAAAATCTATAAATATAGTTGTCAGTGAATGCTATTGACCACAGCAATAAAAGTAATCCTACCATTGCCGGCAGCGCTATCATAACAACGCGAAAGCGCTGCCTTTTTTCGATGACGTAATTGGCTTCTTCGTTGCTCGATATTTCGTTCATATTTGTGAAAGTCCTAACAATGATTAGGCGGATCCGCATAAGATGCGGAACAAGGGTTTCCGGTCCGGATAAACTGCCGGCAGAAAGGTGCATTCAACGGCGATAATCTCCTCATGACAGCTCGGTACCCTCTCTTGCCCTTCTTATTGCATTGTTTTATGCGGGTCGGCATAATACTCCCTCCCGAAAGAACCTGATATCGACCGTGCTGCGTACTTCGTGAACCCCTCGCCACAGTGAGCACACCGAATTTCATGTTGCGGCTTCCGCAGAACGAGGGCAAGCGGACATCGACGGCTTGTCCCGTCAACTTCCGCTGCTGGCGAAATGCGTTGGATCACCGCAGGTGTCTCAGGAGCAGTTTGAAACTGGGACACGACCACTCTTAGCGCTCCCTGGCCAGGGGACGCTTTTGCGGTGTCAGAATAGATCAATCCGCAAGCCCGTCAGATCGGGGATGGTCGGGGTCCCATCGGGAAAGGGGCTGGGTCGGCCGTCGGCGCATCGTCCGAGAAAACGCAGACCGGTCGCGCTTGCCGCCCTCAGGTCGGCCGCCGAGTCGCCGACGAACAACACGCGGTCGCGCTCGAACGGGTGCCGCGACAGGATATCCTCGATGATCTCCGGCTTGCCCCGCGGCGATCCCCAGACTTCGACGAACCATTGCGAAAGCTGGCGGCGGGCGAAAATCCGGCAGAGTTCGTCGTGCGGCGTTCCCGAGACCACAAAAAGCGGCAGGCGCCCATGCAGGGCACGCAGGGCCTGTTCCGCTCCTGCCACCCAGTCGCAGGCAACCACTTCGTCTTCAACCAATGCCGAGAAATGTTGGCAAAGCCGATCGAGCTCCGCACCGTCCAGCTCGATCCCGAGATGGGTCCGATGACACCAGCGGATCTTCTTGCGTCGGGAGATGCCGCCGTTGGCCCGGTGATGCGCAACGGCCGCCGCGACGACCTCCGGGCCATGCTCGCGATACAGAACCATGAAGGCACGGGTTTTGATTTCCTCGGACTCGACGATCACGCCGTCGAAGTCGAAGAACACGGCCTGGCAGGGCGGCAAGGCTTCAGCCGGGTATTCCGAGGGCACGACAGAGGGCGGATGCACGAATCCTTGATCTCCGGTTGCGGGTTGAAATCGGGCAATCAGCCCCATTGCCTGGCAGCCGCATCGTCTTCGCGACGGGCGTCGACCCAGGCCTGACCGGCGGCGGTTTCTTCGTTTTTCCAAAACGGCGCCGTGGTCTTCAGGTGGTCGATCAGAAAGCGGCAGGCGTCGAAAGCGGCCGCCCGATGGGGGGAGGAAACAGCGACCAGTACGATCCGCTCTCCCGGCCTGAGCCGACCGTGCCGGTGCACGATGAGCGCGCCGGTCAGCGGCCAGCGGCGGCGGGCGTCTTCTTCCAGCCGTGCCAGTTCTCGTTCCGCCATCCCAGGGTAATGCTCCAGTGTCATGGCGAGGATTGAGCTGCCGGCGCTTTCCGCCCGGACCGTGCCGACGAACAGGCACAGGGCGCCATCGCCCGGCATCCGGGTCAACTCCGCGGCAACGTCAAAGTCCTCTTCCTGAACCCGGATCATCCGCCGGTCACCGGAGGAAAGAAGGCGACTTCGTCGCCGGCCTGGACCGGATGATCAAGGCCCACGTGCTCCTGATTGACGGCGACCCGCACCATTCTCAGGTCGGCGAGTGCGTTCGCCGGGCCGCCGCCCCGTTGCCGCAGCCAATCGATCAGCCCCGCGACGTCGGCCACCGAGGGTGGAAGCGCCACGTCTTCGGAGGCTCTCCCGGCCTTCTCCCGGACCCACGCAAAATAGAGAACTTGTATGGCGGCTTCCACGCGGTCGACCGTTCAGGGCGCTTTGGGCGCATCGGCGGGTTCGATGGGTGGCTTCGCAACGAAGGGTCTGTCCGCTGCCCGTCGGTCGGCGGCAACGTGATTCAGGCTTGCCCTCAGGTAATCGTAGCCGGTGACGAGGGTGAGCGCGGCAGCGGCCCATAGCCCGCAAAGCCCGATCTGCACGGAGCCGATCGATCCGATGGTGGGTCCGGTATCCCCCACCACGAGAAACCCGATCGCCACCATCTGCAGCGTGGTCTTCCACTTTGAAAGCTGGGTGACGGGAACCCGCACCTGTAACTGCGCGAGAAACTCCCGCAGTCCGGAAACGAGGATTTCGCGGCACAGAATGATGGCTGCCGGGAGGATCGCCGCACCGCTCAAACGGTCGACTCCCACCAGAACCAGCAGAACCGAGGACACCAGAAGTTTATCGGCGATCGGATCGAGCATCCGGCCGAACGTGGACTGCTGCTGCCAGGTTCGCGCCAGCCAGCCGTCCAGGAAGTCGGTGACACACGCGTAAATCCAGACCCCAAGCGCCAGCCAGCTTCCGAAGTCGGTGCCGTGGAACAGCAACAGGCAGACCACCGGGGTCGCCAGGATCCGGGAAAGAGTGAGCGCGTTGGGCAGGTTGGCTTCCATCAAGCACCCTGTGTGGCGCGGCCGAACATCTATTCTAGTCCCGGCGCTCGGGGTGAAACCAGTCATAGATCTTGCGGGCGGTGGCGCGGCTGATGCCGGGCACCACCTCCAGATCGGCGAGGCCGGCCCGTTCGACGGCCCGCGACGAACCGAAATGATGCAGGAGGGCCTTTTTGCGGCGGGGGCCGATGCCGGGAATCTCGTCGATCTCGGACTGCGCCAGTTTTGCCGAACGCCGCGCGCGATGCCCGCCGATCACAAAGCGATGCGCCTCATCGCGCAGCCGCTGCAGAAAGAAGAGCACCGGGTCTCCGGGCGCGGGTTGGATGGGCGGGCGGCCGGTCAGAAAAATGCGCTCGCGTCCCGCGTTGCGCTCCGGCCCCTTGGCGATCGCCGCCACCTGGACGTCCTCGATGCCCAGATCCTGAAGCACATCCCGCGCGGCGGCAAGTTGCCCGGCGCCGCCATCGATCAGGATCAGATCGGGCCACTGACCCCGAGCCTCGTCCGCTCCTTCGGCCAGGGCTCGCCCAAAGCGGCGGCTCATCACTTCACGCATCATGGCATAGTCGTCGCCGGCCGCGGCTCGCGCCTCGTTGCGGATGCGGAACTTGCGATAGGCATTCTTAACCAGTCCCTCGGGGCCCGCGACAATCATCGCTCCCATCGCATCCGAGCCTGAGATGTGGCTGTTATCGTAAACTTCGATCCGTTCCGGAACGGCCTCCAGGTCGAGCAGGCGGGCCAGGCCCTCCAGCAGCCGACGCTGCGAGGCGTGTTCGCCCAGCCGCCGGGCGAGGGCATCGCGCGCGTTGTCCAACGCCTGTCGGATCAGGTTGTGCTTGGAGCCACGCCGCGGGTTGGCCAGGAAGATCCGCCGCCCCGACCGCAGGGACAGTGCATCCGCGACCAACTCCTGGTTCGGCAGCCGATGGCTGAGCAGGAGTCGCGGCGGCGGCTGGCGCCCCTCATAAAACTGCGCGACAAAAGCCTCAAGGATGGTGCCGGCGGGCTCGTCGGCGGCGTTGTCGGGGTAGTAGGCCCTGTTGCCATAGTTGCAGCCGGCCCGGAAAAAGAAGACTTGGACGCATGCGGCAGTCCCCGACTGCTCGACCGCGATCACGTCGGCGTCTCCCAGCAAGGCGAGATTGATGTCCTGATGGGATTGCACCGCGGTCAGGGCGCGAATCCGGTCACGATATTTAGCCGCTTCTTCGAACTCCAGTTGCTGGCTCGCCGTCTCCATGCGTCGGGCGAGGTCCTGCTGGATTTGGCGGCTGTTGCCCTTCAGAAAGCCCCGTGCCTGATCCACCAGCGCCGCATAGTCCTCGACGCTGATGCGCCCGACGCAGGGCGCGGAGCAACGCTTGATCTGGTAGAGCAGGCAGGGGCGGGAACGGGCGGCAAAGACCGCATCCGAGCAGCTTCGCAAGAGGAAGACCCGCTGCAGGGCGGTCAGCGACCGGTTCACGGCCCAGGTCGAGGCAAAAGGTCCGAAGTAGTCGCCGGGACGGGTCTGCGCACCGCGATGCTTCAGCACCCTGGGATAAGGATGATCGGCGGTGACAAGAATACAGGCAAAAGACTTGTCATCCCGCAGCAGGATATTATAGCGCGGTCGCAGTTGTTTGATGAGGTTGGCTTCGAGGAGGAGCGCTTCGGCCTCGGTGTGGGTGACGACGAACTCCATCGTCGCCGTATCTGCGACCATGCGGTGCAGCCGAGGCCCGAGCCTGCCCGGATTGGTATAGGTGGCAACGCGCTTCTTCAGGTTGCGGGCCTTGCCCACATAGAGGACGTCACCCCGTGCGTCGATCATCCGGTACACGCCGGGGGAGGTGGGCAGACGCGTCAGGCAGGCGTCCACGACCGGCGCTCCCAGTGGCGGCGGGGAAGGAGAACAGGGCCGCTCTCTCTCGGTTTCGTCTGCCATTATGCGTAATTATTTCGATCGAATAAGGCGCCGGTCAACGCCCTGATCACCGGCGCCCGTCTTCGCTGGGTTGTCCCCGAGATGTCACGTAATCGCCATGGCGGTGGATGGACGACCCCTGCGATGTTCAACAAATCCTGTGGACAACTCTGTTGACGAAGACACCGGAGGCGTAATGTCCCTTGACAGTAAACCGACCGTGAACGCCCACCCAACAAGCAGGTGGTCTGCGAAGATATTGATTTCGTGAATCTAATATGCGCGCGATTCCAATGGTGACAGTTCAGTGTCAACTATTAGCCCAAATAGGGAATATGGACGCGTGCCCATTTCTTCTGTGTACAAGTGGGCTCTGCACAAACCGTCGCACTGATGGCGGAAAGCCCCCAGCGCCAGCACATTAGTTGGCAAACCGCTCGATTTCCACGCCGACGCTCGCTGCATCTGCGAACACATCCAGCTTCTCGAGGCGCACCCGGACCGACTGAACCCGTTCGTCGGCCAGACAAATTGCTGCGATTTCTTCGGCAAGCGTTTCCAGTAGCTTGATATGACGGCCTGCAACGAGCGCGCGGACCGCGTCGGTGAGACGCTCGTAGCAGACGACGTTCATCAGATCGTCCTGCAGTTCCCGGTCCTCCCGCACCGCAAGATCGAGGTTGATGCGGACTCGCTGTGGCTGAATTGTTTCGTGGCGGTGCACGCCAATCCGGCAGACGAGCAGCAGGTCGCGGACGAAAACATGCCTTATGGCCTTGCGTGCGTCGGCGATATGCAGCGGCACGACAATTCCACGATCTGCCATCTAATTCTCCAGGACCTCAGCCAGTCGTTCACTCATCGGCGGCCTCCCGGCCCTTGGCCGCCGTCCATCCGAGGTGCTGGCCGCCGTCGACAGCGATCATCTGTCCCGTTACTCCAGGCGCGTCAAGAAGGAAGCGCACAACGTCGGCGATCTCCAGCGGTGACGTCGGGCGTTCCAGCGGCACAGCGGACCACTGTCGGACAAACTGCTCTTCGCTCTGCCGTACACTCGGCAGCGTTGGTCCCGGACCGATCGCATTCACCCGCACTTTCGGCGCCAGGGCCATGGCCAGTGTCTGCGTCAGAGTCCAAAGCGCTGCTTTGCTAACTGTGTAGGACGTGAAGTGGGGGGTAAGGTTCCAAATTCTCTGATCCAGGAGGTTGATCACGCTGCCTCCGGTTTCCGGCACTTGGCGGGCGAAGGCCTGGGTCAACAGGAACGGGGCGCGCAGGTTGACCTGCATGTGCCGCTCCCAACTGTCGCGGGTCACGCTCAGCGCTTCGTCTCTTTCAAAAACGGAGGCGTTGTTGATCAGAGCCTCGACTGGCCCGAGCGCGTCGCCGACCCGGCCCACAAGCGCCGCCGTCTCGGCCTCGCTCTGCAGATCGGCGGCGAATGCCTGCGCATCTCCGCCGTTGGCCTCGATCGCGCCGACCACGGCCTGGGCGTCCGCGGCTGAATGGTGATGATGAACGGCAACCCGCCAGCCGCGGGAAGCCAGATCACGGGCAATGGCGGCGCCGATGCGCCGTGCCGCGCCGGTAATCAGTGCCACCCGGACAGTGTTGGTCATGCGCCTGCTGTGCCGTCCCGACCATAGTGCGCTCGCGAGGATGCTGTAGCGGCAGGTGGTAACGTTCTACGGAAACAAGCGCCGCAGGACGCAACCGAATCTCGCCATCCCTGGAGGTGACGATCTCCAGCCGTTGGGCTAAGGTAGGACATACGACGTTCCAGTCTTCAGCACAGGGCGAGGGGCGCGCGTTATCTCAGGAAACAACGGGTGCTTTTGAGCAGCCAAATCAAATATAGCGGCGGGCGGCCACAAGATGAAGCATGAAAGTGTTGAAGAGACTCCAAGCGACATTGGCGGAGAGGCCGCAGCACTGCAGATGTTCCTGCAATCAAATGTAAAGGCTATTGGGTACCAGATAGCACGGCAACTCGCCGAAAAGCTGCCTTTGGTGCCAATTCAAAGCATGCCGCCCCGGGTCGATCTAAAATCTAAAGCCTGCACGCAAGATGATGTCGAGAGCACATGGTTTGCGTACTGGTGCAGTCAAATGAAAGCTGCGCCAGTCTATCATCGCAAGCTATGGGAATTCTGCTACATCCTGCAAGCACTGTACGATGCGGGGGTGCTTCGAGAAGGGACGCACGGGGTTGGCTTCGGCTGTGGCGAGGAGCCCCTGCCCAGTTTGTTTGCTGGCATGGGTGTTGCGATCACGGCAACGGATGCACCGTTGGACACCGCTGGCGCTTGGGTGACGAGCGGCCAGTATGCGCAGTCACGCGAGCCTCTTTTCAAATCGTTTCTCTGTGAAAGAGAGGCCTTCGATCGCTTGGTTTCGTATGTACCTGCCGATATGCGGAAGATTCCGGAGAATTTTGCAGGGCAATTTGACTTCACGTGGTCTGCCTGCGCATTAGAGCATCTTGGGAGCATTGAAGCTGGGCTCACATTTATCGAGAAAAGCCTGGAATGCGTCAGACCAGGTGGGGTTGCGGTCCACACAACCGAGTGGAATTTTGGATCAGAAGACAGGACCCTTGAGGATCCGGCTTGCGTGCTGTTCCTGCGCAAGCATTTTGAAGATCTTGCTGCTCGGCTTACTGCGCAGGGCTGCATCGTGGCACCTTTTGACTTCGAAGTTGGATCGGGGTTCCTTGATAAATTTATCGATGTTCCGCCTTATGAACATCCACAACATGCACACCTCCGGCTTATGCTCGGCAAATTCAGCTCCACGTCGTTTGGAATTATCGTCAGGAAACTATGATGGGCTCGGCGTAAGGCGCAAGATCCCTTCCTGGCGCCTCAAACCCACGTCGCGCAGCGCGCAAACCTTTGCCGCCCCGGTAGTGATCACACGGAACTCTACAGCAAACGTCGTTTTTTCGAGCGAGAACTGCAGTGTCCGCTGCACCATGCCGTCAGAATCTACAGCCGATGTCGTAATGTTTTCAAGGGCAAGGACAGTGCCGGCACTCGCCGCCACAACATCGATCGAAGCAATATCTTGGCGCGACCGATCCATTTCTGATACCCGCAGCACGAACGTGACACTGTAGCTGCCTTGCTCAAGAGGCACGTAGGGCCCGTAAAGAAGGGGGCCTGCCACACCCGCTTCGGCGACGAACCAACGTCCGCTTTCATCGTCTAACGGTGTGCCGATCTGCGTTAGCAGACGGGAAAGGCGATCCGGCCATGCCTCCTCAACGATCTCTCGAATGAGCCCGTCCAGCCGGTCGCGGTCGGGCGCAACGTCCAGCCGTTCGGATTCCGCCCACCAGATGAAGGAATGATCCGGATCGTCGGTAGCCGCCAGCACGCGCCAAAGCAGATCGTCGTTTTCAAACCTGTCCAAGGGAAGCATCGAGCCCGTCCGCGGGTCCTCGCAAAGCCAAATGCCCTTCAGCTTCGGCTTGGAGAACCCGGCGGCGACCAGAACCTCCGCGATCTCCGAAGATGTGAACTCGATAAAATGCTCTGGCTGGTTCCACTGCAGCTTCGAGGTTTGCGTACGATTGGGACTGTCGAGGATGAGCATGCCGCCCGGCTTGATCACTCGATGACACTCCAGGAAGAAATGTACTATCTCACAGGGCAAGAGATGTTCGAGATTTTGTCCACTAAATAATAGATCGGCTTCCTGTTGCTTGATTTGTGACATATCGGAAGCTGTGTTTTGGATCCACTCAACGTTGGCAGGCAGCAAATCGGGTTTCGGGGAGAAGAACTCGACGCCAACGTGCCGGCGTGGATTGTAAAAAGACTGGTGAATCCAGTCGAAGTACCAGGAGCCAGCGCATCCGACACTTATCATCGTGGATGGCCGATACGGCATCCGTCGCAGCTCGGTGGTCCGAAGCGCATGAAGAAGATGATTAAAGTCTGGATACGCAAGAACTAAACCATTCTGATTTACGCTTATAGAAATTTTGTCTGACTTCTCCGACTCTAAATTTGGCGATACATGAAAGCCAACCTTAGATCGCTTCTTTTGTTTGAATAGGCGCATCATGAGATCAATATCCTGCGTTAAGCGATCCCGTTGTTTTGATCTATTGATTGACCCATGCGGCAGTGCTGACGGCGAAGTCGCGCCAACTTGCGAGCTTTAGCAAACGGGCTTGCTCCCACAGTTGAGATGCTGTCGCATCTGCCGCCGTCATCCGCAGGGCGGTGGTGATTTCCGGCACGCTGGCAGAGTCGAGACGGATTTGGCCATGCTCCGGCAGGTCCGCGATACTCGGGATGTTTCGGGTGACGATCACCGGGATTCCGGCATGCAGGCTTTCTACCGGTGGCAGGCCGAACCCCTCGACATCCGAGACATAGATCGTCGCGCGCGCGCCGCGGAGTTCGTGCTTGATAACGTCATCTGTAACGTCGACGAGGTGGCGAAACTGCGGCCGCTCGCTTGCCTCATTCAGCCAACCTGTCGAGTCCATACCGAACACGCGGCCAATCAGCAGCAACTTTCCGTCAAAGCCTTCAGCCCACATTTTCATGAATGCCGCGCAAATCCGGTCTTGATTCTTGTTGCCGTTGATCGCGCCTATGCAGACCCAAGTCGTTTTGCCCGGAGAAAACATCTGCGGCTCAAGGTTCAGTCCATCTGCCCCCAATGGCAGAACCGGGCCGGTGTCGCTGACGCCGTTGCGCTTGATCCTCGTTTCATAGTCGGACCGTGTGGCGCCGCTGATGAACGCGGTGCGTTGCGCCTCGCGGACCAGACGAAGATAATGCATTAATGCCGCTGTTGAACTGACACCAATTCGTCCGGGATGCAGCCAGGGGATGAAGTCATAAACGATAAAAAACACCGACTCTGGTTGTTGCCGAATGCGATCTAGGTACCAGAGGCAGCGGAAAGGATCAAAGAACAGTTCTGGGACGAGGATAACCGCATCATCCGGTAATGCCGGCGCATCCTCGCGAGCGACATACTGGCTCAGAATGCTTTTTAATTCCTCATGACTGCCATCTCTCGCCTGTTCATCCTCGTCCAGCAGCAGCGGGAGCACGGAGTCCGACAACCCGACGAGACCTCTGGACGCGTCGAAGGACGCGAGTTTCAGGTGCTCCGGGTGTGGCCAGTATCGGATCAGTTCTCGCACCACCCGCTGAATCCCGGTGCGAATCGGGTTGGCGACAAACTCCGTTATATCCAGGATGACGTCCCTGATCATTCTGCCTCACCCACAGCCGACAGCGGCAAGCAGCCCATCGGCATAGACGTCGAAGTTCCGCGCCTCCAGCAGAGCTTGCAGTTCGGTCCACGGACGACGGAGGTGGAGCCCCTCGGCAACGATCGCGGCGATGGCCTCCGCCACCAGAACCGCGCTGATGGCGTCGGGGACCCGTCTGACATAGCTCGGCGCCTGGCAAGCGTCCGCAAGGTGTGCGTTAGCGACGGTGGGCAAAGCTGCCGCGATACAATCCAGGATCGCGCCCGACAACCCCCCCAACTGGTAGGTCCGCAACTGCAGCGCCACGTCAGCCGCGACAAGCCATTCCCGATACTCATGATCGGTCAGCGGCTTGTCGAACAGGGTGACATGTTTTTCAAGCCCGATGAACCGGACCTCCCTAAGAAATGCTTTGGCTATTGATCGTGTGGCATGTCCGGCCAGAACCAACTGGACCGGGAAGCGCCACGAAAGCAGCATCTCCATCGCCCACAAGCACTCGTCCAATGCCTTGACAGGATGCACGATCCCGAAACTGACAACGACAAGCTGTTCATTGGGAATTCCGAGCTTGCGTCGGACTACAGCACGCGCATGGGGAGAGATCTCTTGTTGATCGAAGCGTCGATAAGGCACGAAAGGCAATAAAGAGCAGGGAAGATGGTAATTTTTTTCTACGAAATCCCGTGTTACCGGGGAATGCACGATCATCGGATTGGATGCCTGGGCGATCTCGTTGAGAAAAAGCACCTCCAAAGTGCCTGGGTCATTGCACCACTTATCAAGTAAATCGCGGTCTACTTCGCGACCGAGTTCATTGGAAGCAGCAGTAAGCGCGCGCTCTTCGCTCAAGAGAAAGCGATAGAAATCCAACATCCGCGCATCGTGTGCGATCGCGGCGGAGCCGTAGCGCATCAACAAGTCGAACTCGCGCCGGTGAAAGTGCGAGTTGCCGATCACCGAGACCACCGCGTCGAAGCGGGGATGCAAGTGAGCGAGCGCGCTGGTTTCGCCGGCAAGCTGCGCGCCTTGCGGCACGCGCGCGTCCGGTGTGTCGCTGAAAACCTCGACATCGGCGCGCGCCGCGAGCGGACCCAGCGTCGCAAACGAGTAGTCGGCGACGCCCGAGGGAGCGGGCGGCAACGGCGACAGGAACGCGATGCGCGGCCGATTGCCGCGCAGGACCGCCGGTGCCGGCACAGCCCCGAGCTTCAGCATCGCCTCCCAGAAGCGCTCGCCGACCTCCTTTTCGGTGAATCGCCGCCAAGTGTCTGCTTGACGGGCACAGATCTGCTCACGCGCCGCCGGATCGAGCGCCACCTGCTCCAGCCGGCGGCGCAGCGTATCGGTGTCGTCAGGGTCGAACAGGTCTTCGGGATCGTCCAGGAGTTCCGCCTGTGCCGCGCAGTCGGAAGCCAGCACCGGGCAGCCATTGGCCGAAGCCTCGACGATCGGGATGGAGAAGCCTTCAATCCGCGACGGCGCGATGGTACACAGGGCGGCGGTGTAGCACGCCCGCAGCTCCTCGTCGGAAACCCTAGGCAGGAAGTGCAGGAGGTCGGCCCGCCCGCCCGCGCGCTCGTGCACCGCGCGCAGGTCCTGCTGCATGAACTCTGGATAGCCGCCGGCGATCAGCAAACGGACTCCGGCGGCAGCGAGCCGGCTGCTGCCGCCATGTGCCGCGATCGCAACTTCGGGATTTTTGCGTGGATCACCGCCGCCGACCACGAGCACAGAGCCGTCGGGCATGGTTGTCGTCCCGTTGGGCGGAAGCAGCGATTCCCGGACGGAAACCCCGGTTACCGTGCATCGCCTCGGATCGACGTTTAGCAACTCCTGAAGGCGCCTCGACGTGTAATGCGAGATCGGAAAAAAATGGTCGAACCGGCGCAGCCAGACGAGACACGTCGTGTAGGAGATCCGGATCTTCTGGGAGGATAGGTACCGCTGCGGCAGATCGTGCGGAATGAAGTCGTAGACGATGGCCGCCCGCGGTATGTCCGGCCGCATGAGCAACCGGGCCAGCGGCAGCGGCGAGTGGGTCATCGGCGAGGTGGAAAGGAAAACGCCCCGTTGGCCGCTCGGGAGGTAAGCGGTGGTGCGTCGCTCGTCGAACAGGTCCTCATCCGCCCGGCTGAGCGGCGGCAGCTCGCGGTCAAGGACCGCGGTCAGGTGCCAGCCACTGCCCATCGGCTGGCGATGACGATACCGCAGCAGCGCGCGAACATGCTGACCAACCCCCCGCGTCGCATAATTCGGATCCTGCAAGCATCTGCCATCGACGATCATCCGGATAGTCACTAATCTCCCCCTTGCCCCGATCCGGCTCTACCGTCCGGATCATCCCTCTCCGTTTTCTTGCTCTGGTTCACGATGATCAGCTACGCCCAAAACTTCGAGGATGTCCTTCTGTATCGGTGTTTCGGAAAGCTATCCGACGGCTTCTACGTGGACATCGGTGCGTACCATCCGGTGAATGATTCCGTAACCAAGACGTTCTACGACGCTGGATGGTCAGGGATCAACGTGGAACCCGGTCCCGGCATCGAGGCACTGCGAGAACAACGGCCTCGTGACATCAATCTTCAGCTAGCCATAAGCAGTGGCGAGGGAGTGGCGGACTTTTGGGAGCACAGCGCCGGTCTCGGCACCTCGACGCTGGTACCAGAAGTAAGCAATATGGTCGCGGAAGTGGCCGGCGAACGAATCCATCGGCAAGTGAAGACGATCTCGCTTGCGCAGCTTCTCGCCCGCTATGCCGAGGAAAGGCATATCCACTTCCTCAAGATCGACGCGGAAGGCTCGGAAGATGCAATCATTGCTGGTGGCGACTGGCACAGGTTCCGTCCCGAAGTGCTCATCATCGAAAGCACCGAAATTCTCACAAATAAACGGATCGAAGCGCACTGGCAGTCCCTGCTGCGGGGCTTCGGGTACGCCTTTGCTTATTTCGATGGGATCAATGATTTTTGGGTTCGCGATGAAAGTGCCGATCTTCTCAAGGCCTTCGCGCTGCCGGTCAACATTCTCGACCACTTCCGCGTTTATGACGAAAACGCCGAGGGTTTGCGGCACGATCTGATGCGCGCTCGGGAAGCGGCGGAAGAAACGCAGCTGACGCTGGCCCGGATTCAAGAAGAGCTACTGTCGGCGCAGCAGGCTGCTGCCGACGCGCAGGGGGCGCTTGCCCAGGCTCAGGCAGAACTGCTTCAGGCCGGGGAGGACAAGGCAGCACTGCAGGCCTCGCTCGCTGATTCCCAGCGTGATCTCCGCGCGGCTCAAGCTCAGGCCGAAGCGGTCGAGTACGATTTGCGCAAGGCCGAACAAGAGGAGCGCTCGGCGCGACTGGCCGCAGCCGATCTCGACAAGTGGCGCCAAAGGCTGTTCAACAAGTTGAAGGCGAAAGACGCGCCCAAGGAATTGCGTCTGGTGCTGCCGATGGCAAGACTGGCGCGGTTGTTCTTGCATCAAGGCGAACGGCTGTCCGCCGAATTTGGGCAGCCGGACACAAAAGACGGAAAGCATGGTCTCATTAAAAAGGCCGCCAAGAGGCTGAAGCTTTTGAGGAAGCGAGTGGAGCGGTTGGCGCTCTCCGGTGCTCGTGCCGCTGTTGTGCCGATAACGGTGCAGCTGGCGCACCGGGCTCCCAAGTTGTTCAAGAAGATCAGGCGGGATGTTCGACGGAAGATCGGCGATTATTATGAAGCCAACGGGAATGCCGCCGAGAGCGCGATGCTGTCGCAAGAGGTTGAGGACGCCGTCCTGACCTTGTTTCTGCACGACAACCAGGAATTCGCGGCAAACTCGAAGATCACACGGATTGCAAACAAATAAGCGGGCCTTGCTCTGGGACTGCGGAGGTGGTGTTTAGTCGAGGAGACGGTACCACGCCGCAACCCGCGTTTCGTCGCCAGCTCGAACAGGTCGGCGGTTTGCGGTCCACGCGCGGGCCTCCGGTTGACACGGGCGGGGAGCAATCGGCCAGCGACAAGCCGCCTTTTGTCCCTCGCCAAATCGGCGAAACGAGTCTAAGAGGCCTGCATATCCTGTGCGGAGTGATCATGGCGACGAACGGCTACAAAGAGCTGTCCCGGTGCCGCGTTAGCGGCAGCAAACATCTTGTTCCAGTGCTCGACCTCGGGGAGCAGGCGCTGACCGGGGTGTTCCCGAAAAGCGCGACAGAGCCGGTCACTTCCGGTCCCCTGCGCCTTGTCTGGTGCCCCGACTCGGGGCTGCTGCAGCTTGCACACTCGTACGACGCTGAAGAAATGTACGGCGACAATTACGGCTACCGGTCCGGGCTCAACCAGAGCATGGTCCGTCACCTGGGGCAGAAGATTCAGGAACTTGAGCGACTAGCGGATTTGCGGCCCGGCGACGCGGTTCTCGACATTGGCTCCAACGATGGCACGTCGCTGAAGGCGTACACGACGACCGGCCTGCGCCGCGTGGGGATCGATCCCACCGGCAACAAGATGCGGCAATACTACCCGGACGAGATTACGCTGGTGCCGGACTTCTTCTCGGCGAAAACGTTCCGCCAAACAGGTGCTGCGGCAGCCAAGATCGTCACCTCGATCGCGATGTTCTACGACCTGGAGGATCCCGTTGCGTTCGCACGGGAGGTCGAGAGCGTGCTTGCTCCGGGCGGCATCTGGCACTTCGAGCAAAGCTATATGCCCTCGATGTTGCGCATGACCTCCTACGATACGGTATGCCACGAACACCTGGAGTATTACTCGCTGAGCGTGGTCCAGCGCGTCCTTGATGCAGCCGGGCTGCGTGCCATTGACGTCAAGATGAACGCCATCAATGGCGGCAGTTTCGCGGTCACGGCGGCGCGGAAAGGCGACCCGCGCCGCCGCTCGGATGCCGTCGTCGGCTGGCTGCTCGAACAGGAAGATCGCATGGGGCTGGCAACGCCGCGCCCCTATAGGGACTTCGAGGAGCGGGTCTACCGCCACCGCGCCGACTTGAAACGATTGCTGGGTGCCCTGGTCGCCGAAGGCAAGCGGATTGTTGGCTACGGAGCCTCGACCAAGGGAAACGTCGTCCTTCAGTTCTGCGGCATCACCAGCGATGAGGTGACCGCAATCGCCGAGGTGAACGCCGACAAGTTCGGCTCCTTCACGCCAGGTACGGGCATTCCGATCATCTCCGAGGAGGAAGCGCGGCGCATGCAGCCCGATTATTTCCTGGTGCTGCCCTGGCATTTCAAGGAAGGCATCCTGCAGCGCGAAGCGGCATTCCTCGCCTCGGGCGGCCGCATGATCTTTCCTTTTCCAGAGATCGAGATCGTCTGACGAATTTTCGATGGATCCCGCGCATCCGATGTCCGACGTCGGCGCGGCGACACTCTATCTGCTGGGGAACCACGCATTCGTATCCTCATCGATCTTCATTACGCGTTGCAGGCTTTTTCCGGGATCAGCCAGGAAACGCGGCTGATCTTCGGTGAACTGGCGTCGATTGAGGGCATGCAGATCGGCGGGATCGTCAATGCGCAGCCGGACCTGCACGCGGCGCGAGGCCGGAAGGGCATTTTCGGCCGCAACGGCAGGGGGGATGAGCGCGCCCTCATCGACGAGATTGATCGCGTTGTTGCACGCAGGAAGCTGCCGAAGAGCTTGCGTCAAAAAGCCGTGTCCCGGCTGCGGAAGTCCAGCGTTTCGCGGCTTTTTTCGGGCCCGGAGAATCGTCAGAAGGCAGATCCGCTGGTTTCTCTCGATCCGGTCAAGTTCGGCGACTTTTTGTGGAGCAGGCTTTTCGCGCCGACGCTGCCGGCATCCTACAAAAACAAAGTCTTGAACGGGCAATTCTTCGCGGTGCGAGCGGGCAGGCGTTCGGCCAATCGAATGGCCCTGGGATCGTCCGCGACGGCCGAGATCGACACCTCAGGCTGGGATCTTCTGATCGCGAATACGCCGTTTCCCTACGCGATCTCCGCCGGAACAAAGCTCATCGTGCGCTATTACGACGCCATCCCGGTTCTGTTTCCGGATACGGTCTCCGAGGGGGAGGAGGAGGCCGAGCGTCACCGGACGCTGCTGCACAAGAACGCGCAGAGCGGGGCGTGGTTCAGTTGTATCTCGGAGCCGGTTCGGCGCGATCTGGTGTGCCTCGCCCCCGAGGCGAAAGACCGGGCCTTTGTCATCCCGTGCATGGTTTCGCCGCTGTTCTGGCCGGAGAAACGGCCAGGTGCCGAGATTCAGCACATCGTCGATCTGCGAGGCTGCCCTTCGTCAGAGCTGGACCCGGGCGGATCTGGCGGTAAGGGTGAACAACAGCAGCCGGCTAAACACCTTTCGCCGGATTTTTTCATGGCGGTCTCGACCCTCGAACCCAGGAAGAATTTTCATCTTCTGATCAATGCGTGGGCCGAACTGCGCGGCCATCTCGGCGACGTGCCTGACCTCGTGCTGATTGCCAACCCCGGGTGGCGCTTTGCGGAGGCGGCGGCGGCCATCAATCGCTGGCGTGGTCGGGGTCTGTTCCACCTGTGGAAGGTGCCGATGGACGAACTGAGGGGGCTTTACAGTGCTGCAAGGGCGGTTGTCTGTCCGAGCATCACCGAAGGGTTCAACCTGTCGGGCGCGGAAGCAATGCGCTGCAAGACGCCCGTCATCGCTTCCGATATCGCCGTTCACCGGTCCGTCTACGGCGACGCGGCCCTTTACTTCGACCCGGCAGAGCCGTCGAGCCTGGTCCGCATCCTGGCGGAGGCAACACGTTGGCAACCGGACGACGGGCAGGTGGTCGCGCTCAGGGACCACGGACTGAAACAAAGTGCGCAATACCGTCCGGACACGGTGGCCCGCACCTGGCGCGAATTTGTCCGGCGGGTTGCGTCAGACTGATCGCCGCCACAGGACTCGCGTCGAAGAGCGCCACCCGCACCGGTCTTCCTAATGGTGCCGGGGGGCGGCCGCAGCCGCTCGAGAGCGGGCGGTGCCGAGAGCGAAACCGATCACCACGCACATGACGAGGGCGCCGGCAAAGAACGGCCAGTCCTTGCCCAGCACCTCGAACAGCAGGCCGGCAAAGCCGGGCCCGAGGACGCGCGCCAGGGTCGTTGCCGAGCGGCTCACCCCCATGGTGCCGCCCTGCACTCCGACATCCACGGAGAGCGAGATCATAGCGTTCAGGGATGGCGTCATCAGGCTGAACCCCACCGCCACGATCAGCATCGCCGGCCACAGCAACGGTGGGCTCGTAGCGAAGGGAATGGCGAGCATCCCGGCCGCCAGCAGCGCGGAGCCGCCGGCGATCAGCCGGCGTTCTCCGAACACGCGGGCGAGGCGGCCGACCAGGCTCCCCTGTACACCGGCGCTGATCAGGCCGACGAAGGCGAAGAGGTAGCCGTTCTGCTCCGGGCCCCATCCGAACGAGCGGCGCGACCACATGGCGAATGTCGTCTCCATGCCGGCGAAAACGAAGGTGGCCAGGAACGCGATCAGGATCAGCCGCCCGACGCCCGGCTGTCGCAGGGCAGTCCTCAGCATCTGCCAGCGGTTTCGCCGGGACATCGCGCCATGGGCCCGACGTATCTCCGCAGGCAGCGACTCCGGAAGCAGCGCAAGCGTCAGCACCATCGCCGTCCCCGACAGCGCCATCGCCAATAGCGCTGGGCTGGTATAGTCGGCATTGGCCGGATCGTGGCCCGCGAGCATGCCCCCGATCGCCGGGCCGAAGATGAAGCCAAGCCCGAAAGCGGCACCGACGATGCCCATTCCCCTCGCCCGGTTGGCGGGGGTCGTAACATCGGCGACGTAGGCGAAGGCCGTGGCGATGTTGCCGGCCATGAGGCCGCCCAGCGCGCGCGCCGCGAAGAGCATCCACAGCTCCTGCGCGAATGCCAGCCAGAGATAGGACAGCGTGGCACCGCCCAGAGTGATCACCAGTACCGGCCTTCGCCCCAAACGGTCACTGAGCCGCCCCCACATCGGAGCGGCCAGAAACTGGGCGAACGAGTAGATGGCCATCAGCAGTCCGACCGTTGCCGGCGACGCATGAAAATGCTCGCCGTAGAACGGGAGGAGCGGGATGATCAGACCGAAACCGACGAGGTCGACGAAAACGACAAGGAAGAGGACGGGCATTCGGTCGGTCGAGCCTTCGTCAGCGTTGGGTCAATTTCAGTTCGATGCGGCGATTACGGCGATAGGCCGCTTCGCCGTCACTCGCGTCCAGCGGCTTGTACTCGGCATAGCCCGCGGCCGCCAGCCGGTTGGCGGGGATGCCGGCCTCCCGAAGCAACCGGAGCACCGACATGGCGCGGGCCTGCGAAAGCTCCCAGTTCGAGGGATACTGCGGCGTGGCGATCGGTGTTTTGTCCGTATGCCCATCGATCTGCAGAATCCACTCGACATCGGCAGGAATTTTTTTGGCTATTTCCCTGAGGGTCTCCGCAACGCGCGTGACCTGCTGGCGGCCGGCCGGCTCGAGTTCGGCGGAACCGGGCGCGAACAGCACCTCTGAGGGGAAGACGAAACGGTCCCCTTCGATCCGGATCTCCGGATTATCGCCCAAAGCTTCACGCAACTTCCCGAAGAACTCCGAGCGGAAGCGCGCCAATTCCTGCACCTTCCCGGCCAGTGCGGCGTTCAGCCGCTGGCCGAGCGCGGTGATTTGTACCTGCTGCTCTTCCGCTTTCTTCTCGGAGGCGTCCAGGGCCGCGGTAAGCTGCTGCAATTGCTCGCGCAAGGCGGCAAGCTGCTGGTTCAGCAGCGCAAGCTCTGCCTTGGCGGCCTCCGAAATCTTTTTCTCTTCTGAAAGGGACGTCTCCGCCTGCTCGGCCCGGCCGGTCAGCGTCCCCACCTGCTGTTCGAGCTGCTGACGCAGCGCGAGCGTGCTTTGCAGCTCCGCCGAGAGGCGTCCCACCTCGGCCGTCAGTGAGGCCTTCTCCTTGCGCTCCAGAGCCAGCACGTCCGCCAGCTCGGATAGTCTCCCCTGCAGAGCGCGGAGAGCGGCGTCACGCCCCGACAGGCTCTCGCTCAGGAAGAACTGACCAAGCGCGAACACCAGTAGCACGAAGATGATGACCAGCAGCAGGCTGGCCAGCGCGTCCACAAAGCCGGGCCAGATGTCGAGGGGGCGGCGCGGCCGCCGTGCAGCGAGTGCCATGTCGGTCAGCCCTGCCGCTCTGCCTCTTCCGACACCGCGGCCATGGTGCGGGCCAGCATGCGGATATCGCTGCGGACCTGGCGGACGATCTCTTCACGACCGGCGATCAGTTCTTCGATGAGCCGGGCGACGTAAACATCGAGATTGCGGATGTGGGCACGGGTCGCTTCGTCGAAGCCGGCCGATGAGCCGCGGGGCTGTTCCGCCAGCCTGGCGAGCACCGGCCGGAGCGCGGACTGACTTTCGGCCAGTTCGCGCATCAGGGCCTGGTCGGACTGCATCTGATCCGTCAACGCGCCGATCTTCTCTGCAAGCATCATCAGCTGGGCGTTACCTGCGGTCCGGGCTTCCTCGCCACGAGCGAGTGTCCGCTGGAGGCTTTCCAGGCTCTCCGCCGTCTGCTCCAGCAGGGCCTGGACGTAGACCGGTGCGGCTTGTTCGCCTTCGAGTGGAAGCGCGCCGGACGACAGGCGCGTCGATTGCGACAGCAACTCTTCGACCTCGTTGAAAAACCGGTTCTGGGCTTGTCCCACCTGCAGGTCGAGGAAGCCCAGCACCAGCGAGCCTGCCAGCCCGAACAGCGAGGAGGAAAACGCCGTGCCCATGCCTCCCAGCGGCGCTGCGAGCCCCCTCTTCATCGTTTCAAACATCTCGACCACGTCTCCGCCGCCGACGGTCAGGCCGCGGATGACATCACCGACGGAGCCGACCGTCTGCGACAGGCCCCAGAACGTGCCGAGCAGACCCAGGAAGATCAGCAGGCCGATCAGATAGCGAGAGAGGTCGCGGGACTCGTCCAGTCGCGACGCTATTCCGTCCAGCAGGGAGCGCAGGACCGGTGCCGACAGCGTCAGCCGTGCGCGGCGCTCGCCCAGCATCGCCGCCATCGGTGCCAGCAGGCGTGGCGACGGTGTTCCTTCAAGCCCGAGCTGTCCGTGGCGAAACCGGTCGATCCAGGCCACCTCCGGTGCCAGCCGAAACACCTGTTGCAGGCCGTACAGAACGCCGAGGGCGAAAACGCCGAGGATCAGGCCGTTGAGGGGCGGGTTGACCAGGAACGCCCGCTGCAGGCCCGGGAAGAGCAGCGCACAGGCGCAGCCGACCAGTGTCAGAAACACCAGCATTCGCAACAAATAACGGTACGGCCGGGTCATACACGCCCCTCCGTTGGTATGAAACGGGCGCGGCGTCAGCTCGCCGGAATCGGCTCGCGCGACGCCGAAGCTACCAAGCCGATCAGCGGCTCGTGCAGCGCCGAGTTGCTGGCCAACACACCGCCTCCGGAAAACATCCGTCGCCCGCCCGACAGATCCGTGACGAACCCTCCCGCCTCGCGCACCAGGACGATGCCGGCGGCGATGTCCCACGGATTAAGGCCATTTTCCCAGAAGCCATCGTACCGGCCGGCTGCGACCCACGCCAGATCGAGGGCCGCCGAACCGAAGCGGCGCACCCCGGTGGATACCGCCATCACGGCGCCGAGCTGCTTCAGGAACAGGGCATGGTCGGAGAGCCCCAGGAAGGGGATGCCCGTCGCGAACAAGGCCTCTTCCACACTGCGCCGGGCGGAGACCCGGAGCCGCCGGCCATTTAGGAACGCGCCGCTGCCGCGCTCGGCGACAAACATTTCGTCGGCGATTGGGGAGTAGATCACGCCGGCATAGGGCTCGCCGTCGCGCTCAAGGGCGATCGATATGGAGAAGTGAGGAATCCCGTGGAGGAAATTCGTGGTCCCGTCGAGCGGGTCCACCACCCAGCGGTTGGAGGTGTCGCTGCCGGGCTCCGCGCCGGATTCCTCCATCAAGAGGCCGAAAGTCGGGCGCGCCTTCTTCAACTCGGCGCGCAGCACCGACTCGGCCCGGTGATCGGCGCGGCTGACGAAATCCGCCGGGCCCTTCTTCGAGACCTGCAGTTGCTCGAGCTCGCCGAAATCGCGAATGAGCCCCTTCGCGGCCTTCAGGGCGGCAGCCGTCATGACGTTCAGGAGGGGCGAGCGATAGGGCATGATCGGTCCAATGCGGGTGTCGGCGGGGTGGAACGGAAACGGATGGGGAGATTACTCCTTCGCCCGCTCAACGTACGTGGCGTCGGCGGTGGCGACGACGATGCGCGTGCCCGACTCGATGAAGGGAGGAACCAGCACCTTGACTCCATTCTCCAGAACCGCCGGTTTGTACGAGGAGGCGGCGGTCTGTCCCTTCACGACCGCGTCAGCCTCAACCACGCGGAGCACCACCTGATCCGGCAACTGGACGGAAATCGGCTGTTCCTCGTAGGATTCGATCGTCACCACCATGTTTTCCTGCAGGAACGGCACCTGCTCTTCGCCGACCAGATCGGTGGTCAGGGAGATCTGGTCGAAGGTCTCCGAATCCATGAACGTATGGGAGTCGCCATCGCTGTAGAGATACTGGTAGGAGCGCTGGTCCAGCCGAACGCGCTCGACGTTCTCGGAGGATCTGAAGCGCTCGTTCAATTTCGTGCCGTCGCGGATATCCTTCAGCTCTACCTGCAGGTAGGCGCCACCCTTGCCGGGCTGCGTATGCATGATGCGCACCGCGCGCCAAAGGCGCCCCTGATGCTCGATGATATTGCCAGGGCGGATGGCGTTTCCGCTGATCTTCATTGTCAAAATTACCGATGTTGTGGAGGAGCCCCGTCGCAGGACCGGGGAGAAGCTACCAGTTTGCTCTGGCGCGGGCAACCGGGGCCTCTTGCCTTGTCTTGCCTCGGTCGGCAGGCCGCATTGGCGTCCGGTTGTCCCATTGCGTGCCGGCACGGCGTTGCGTACGGTGCGGGCCATGTCGGCCCCGATTATTGGTATCACCCTCGACCGGGAGGAGCCCGGCGGCTACTCGAAGTTTCCGTGGCTCGCGCTACGCGAGAACTACGCGCATGCCGTGGCTGCTGCCGGCGGATTGCCGGTGTTGCTGCCGCACGAGGCCGAGCGGGTTGACGACTATTTGGCCCTGATCGGCGGCCTGATCGTCTCCGGGGGTGCTTTCGACGTCGATCCGGCGCTGTTCGGCGCCACCGAACGGCACGCGTCGGTGACCACCAAGGACGCCCGCACCGCTTTCGAGCTGGGAATGACCCGCGGTGCCCTGGAGCGCCGGCTGCCCATTCTCGGCATCTGTGGGGGGCAGCAGTTGCTGCACGTGGCGCTCGGCGGCACGCTGATCCAACACATCCCGGACGAGATTCCCGGCGCGTTGGCTCATGAACAACCCAATCCACGCGATGAGCCCGGACACAGCGTGCGGATTTTGCCCGGGACTCAGCTTCACAGCATCGTGGGCGCCGACGAACTGGCGGTGAACAGCGCACATCATCAGGCGGCGAGGGACGTCCCGCTGGGCGTACGGATCGGCGCCGTCGCCGAGGACGGGGTTATCGAGGCCATCGAAGCGCCCGACCAGGACTTTTGCATCGGTGTCCAGTGGCATCCGGAGTTCCTGTTGTCCGATGGCGACCGGCGACTGTTTGAGGCGTTTGTCGATGCGGCGCGCCGGTAACCCGGAGCCGCGCCCCGGTAGCGAGCGCGTCGCCAAGGTGATGGCACGCGCCGGCCTGTGCTCGCGTCGCGAAGCGGAACAGTGGATTGAAGCCGGCCGCGTCAGCGTCAATGGCCGGATCCTGACAAGCCCGGCGCTCAACCTCTCGGCCGAGGATGAGGTGCTGGTGGACGGCATGCCGCTGCCGCAGCGGACGCAGGCCCGGCTCTGGCGTTATCACAAGCCGCCGGGCCTGGTGACCACGCACAAGGATCCCCAGGGCCGGCCCACGGTGTTCGAGAAGTTGCCGGAAGAGCTGGGCCGCGTGGTATCGGTCGGCCGCCTTGACCTGACCTCCGAGGGGCTGCTTCTCCTGACCAACGACGGCCGGCTGGCGCGGCACATGGAATTGCCCTCGACCGGCTGGACGAGGCGGTACCGGGTCCGCGTGCACGGCCGGGTCGAGCAGGCCGCCCTGGCCGGGCTGGCGTCCGGCATCACCGTCGACGGCATTCGCTACGGCCCGATCGAGGCGGCCTTGGAGCGGGTGCAGGGGTCGAACGCCTGGTTGACGATGGCGCTGCACGAAGGCAAGAACCGCGAGATCCGTCGGGTACTGATGGCGCTGAGGCTTGACGTCGGCCGGCTCATCCGCATCGCCTATGGGCCCTTCCAACTGGGAGTCCTCGAACGAGGCGGCGTCTGCGAGGTCACCGGCAAGGTGATGCGCGAGCAGCTCGGCCGATGGTGGGAATGACCCGCATCATCGCCGGCAAGCATCGTGGCCGGGCGATAAAGGTGCCCGCGACGGGCACGGTGCGGCCGACCGCGGACCGGGTGCGGGAGGCCCTGTTCAACATCCTGACGCATGGCATCGACTGGGCAGGCTTCGACGGGATCACCATACTCGACGTCTTCGCCGGCAGCGGCGCCTGTGGCCTCGAGGCGCTGTCGCGCGGGGCGGCACATGCCACCTTCATCGATCACGATGCAGGCGCCCTGATGGCGATCCGGCGCAACGCGGCCGCCATCGGCGAGGCGCGCACGGTGGCGATGCTGAAGCTCGATGCCACCCGGCTGCCGGCACCGGCCGGTGCCGTTTGCGCACCATGCGCTCTCGCTTTTCTCGATCCACCCTACGAGAGCGGGCTGGCGACGCCGGCGCTGCATGGGCTCGCGATGCGCCGCTGGCTGGCCCCCGGTGCGATCGCCGTGGTGGAGGTGGCGGCGCGTGAACCGCTGAGCATCCCGCCCGAGTACCGGCTGCTCGACGAGCGCGTGTATGGAGCGGCGCGGCTCGTGTTCCTGCGCGTAGGCGAGCCACCTACCAGCGCAGCGTCATTCGACCCCGGCTGACCTCATAGCCGCGCAGGCGAGCGAGAAAGCTCGTTCCGAGGAGGGACACATCCATCGGCAGCCGGCTGACCGAGGCGCGAACGTCGCGGACTACCAGATCCCCGATGCGCACCTCGTCCAGCACCACCGGTGCCGCTCTGACAACGCCGCCAGGGGTGTTGTAGAGCTCGGTGAAGCTGCGTTCGCCGAGCCGCAACCCCAATCGCTCGGCATCGTCGACGCTCAGCACGACGTGGCTTGCGCCGGTGTCCACCAGAAAGCGGATCGTCCGGCCGTTGACCCGGGCATCAACCACATAATGCCCGCGAAAATCTGCCTTCAGCGTCAGCTCCCCGGGCGCACTCTCGATCGGCTGTTGATAAGGAACCGGCAGGGCCGTGAGCAGCCGCTGGACGGAGGCGCGGTCGCCGAGAGCCGCCACACAGAGCAGCACGGCGCAGGAAAAATTCAGGAGCGTGCGCAACATCTGGTCCGGCTGGATATAGGACGATCAGCTTCGTCCGAACAGTTTCTCGATGTCCGCCCGCTTCAATTCCACCCAGGTCGGTCGTCCGTGGCTGCATTGACCCGAGTGGGCGGTGGCCTCCATCGCCCGCAGCAGGGCGTTCATTTCCTCGATTGAGAGTTTGCGGCCGGCGCGCACGCTGCCGTGGCACGCCATGGTGGCGCAGATCGCGCCGAGCCGTTCGCGCAGCGCCAGCGCTTCGTCAAGTCGGGCGAAATCTTCCGCCAGATCGCGAAGGAGCGCCTCGGTGTCGGCCGCTCCCAGCAGCGCCGGCACCTCACGCACGACCACGGCGGTTCCGCCGAACCCCTCGACGACGAGGCCAAGCTCGGCCAGCTCGTCCGCCCGGCTGACGACGCGGGCGGCGGCAGGTCCGTCGAGTTCGACCACCTGAGGAAGCAGCAGCGCTTGGCGGGCAACGGCCCCGTTGCGCAGAGCCTGGCTGAGCCGCTCGTGGACGATGCGTTCGTGCGCCGCGTGCTGATCGACGATCACCACGCCGTCCTCGGTCTGAGCGACGATATAGGTTGCGTGGAGCTGCGCCCGGGCGAAGCCGAGCGGCGGGACATCTGCCGCCGACGCTGCCGCCTCGTCGATGCAGGCGCCGACCGGCAGCGTTCCGAGATCAGCTGCGGCCGCCGTCTCGGCCAAACCGGGCGAGCCGCCCGACGACACGCCAGCGGCGGGGGCCAGCGGCAGCGGGAATCCGGGCGATGGCCTTATGGCGCCACCCCCGCCGGCACCGAAGGTCCGTGCCCACGTCGCCGCCGGAGCGGTGGCGCGATGACCGGCTTCCGCCAGGGCACTCTTCAGCGCTCCCACGATCAGGCCTCGCACCAGTGCGGCATCGCGAAAGCGCACTTCGGTTTTCATCGGATGGACGTTCACATCCACCAGTTCCGGAGGCAGGTCGAGGAACAGCGCCACCAGGGGATGACGGTCGTGGGCGATCAGGTCGTAATAGGCGCCCCGCACCGCCCCGTGCAGCAGGCGGTCGCGCACCGGCCGGCCGTTGACGAAGAGGAACTGCTGGGCTGAGGTGCGCCGGTGCAACGTCGGCAACCCGGCGCGGCCGGCCAGCCGCAATCCCTCCCGCTCGGCATCCACGGTCACCGAATGCGTGCCGAAATCGCGGCCGAGGATCGCCGCCAGACGCTCTCGTCTCGCGGCTTCCGCGTCCCTGCCGGCAAAAACAGCCGTCAGACTGAGCAGCGAACGGCCCTCCTCGGTCAGCGAGAACGCCGTCGCTGGCCGTGCCATGGCGAGGCGCTGCACCACGTCGATGACATGGGACACCTCCGTCTGCCGGCTCTTCAGGAACTTCAGCCGGGCGGGCGTGGCGAAGAACAGGTCTCGCACCTCCACCCGTGTCCCACACGGATGGGCCGCCGGCCGCGGCGACGCGACGGCACCGCCCTCCACGGCGATGGCCCAGGCGGACGATGCGCCTGCCGTCCGGCTGGTGGCCGTCAGCCGCGCCACCGCCCCGATCGAAGGTAGTGCCTCGCCGCGGAAGCCCAGCGTGGCGATCTGCCCGAGGTCATTATCTGGCAGCTTCGAGGTGGCGTGCCGCTCCACGGCCAGCGTCAGGTCCTCCTCGGTCATGCCACAGCCGTCGTCGGTGACGGCGATCAGGGTGCGACCGCCGTCGCCCAGCGTGATGTCGATCCGGCTGGCGCCCGCATCCAGGCTGTTTTCCACCAGCTCCTTCACCGCCGACGCGGGTCGCTCGACGACCTCGCCGGCGGCAATCCGGTTGATGACGGTCTCGGGAAGCCGGCGGATGCGCATTCAGCAGCCCTGCCGCAGCTCCTTGTAGGCGTTGATCAGGCCATTGGTGGACGCATCGTGGTCGGTCACCGCCTTGTCGTCGGCAAGCTCCGGCAGGATGACCTTGGCCAACTGCTTGCCCAGTTCCACCCCCCACTGGTCGAAGGAGTTGATTCCCCAGATCACGCCCTGGGTGAAGATCTTGTGCTCGTAAAGCGCGATCAGCATGCCCAGCGTGAAGGGATCGACACGGCGGACCAGGATGGAATTGGTCGGCCGGTTGCCGTCGAAGACTTTGTGTGGCGCCAGCGCGTCGATCTCGCCGGCGCTCAGGCCCTGCTTCTTCAGTTCGGCACGCACTTCCGCTTCCGTCTTGCCGCGCATCAGCGCCTCGGTCTGCGCAAAGAAGTTGGACAGCAGGATCCGATGATGCTCGCCGACGCGGTTCTGCGTCTGCGCCGGCGCGATGAAGTCGCAGGGCACCAGCCGCGTGCTCTGGTGGACAAGCTGGTAGAACGAGTGCTGGCCGTTGGTGCCGGGCTCGCCGAACAGGATCGGGCCGGTCTTGTAATCGACTCGGCCGCCGTCCTTGCGCACGTACTTGCCGTTGCTCTCCATGTCCGACTGCTGCAGGAACGCTGGCAGGCGATGGAGATACTGATCGTAGGGCAGGACCGTATAGGTCTCGGCGCCGAGGAAGTCGGTATTCCAGATGCCGATCAGCGCCAGCAGAACCGGCATGTTGGCCTCTGGCGGGGCATTGCAAAAATGCTCGTCCATGGCGCGGCCGCCGGCGAGCAGGGCGTCGAACCGGTCCATGCCGATGGCGATGGCGATTGGCAGGCCGATCGCCGACCACAGCGAGAAGCGTCCGCCGACCCAATCCCAGAAGGCGAACATGTTCGCCGGATCGATGCCGAACGCGCGCACTTCCTTCTCGTTGGTCGAAAGCGCCACGAAGTGCTTGGCGACGGCCGCTTCGCCCAGCGTCTCGACCAGCCACGCCCGCGCCGATAGGGCGTTGGAGATGGTCTCCTGGGTGGTGAAGGTCTTTGAGGCGACGATGAACAGCGTCGTCTCCGGTGTCAGATGCTTCAAGGTCTCCGAGATGTGCGTGCCATCCACATTGGAGACGAAGTGCACGCTGAGGCCGGGCTGGTGGTATGGCTTCAGCGCCTCGGTCACCATCACCGGGCCGAGGTCGGAGCCGCCGATGCCGATGTTGACAACATCGGTGATGGCGAGGCCGCCGTGGCCGCGCCAGGCGCCGCTGCGCACCGCGTCCGAAAACGCTCGCATCTGCTCGCGCACGCGGACCACTTCCGGCATGACGTCGGCGCCGTCCACCAGAATCGGCCGATCGAGCGTGTTGCGGAGCGCCACATGCAGGACGGCGCGGCCTTCGGTGGCGTTGATCTTCTCGCCCGCGAACATCTTCTTCCGCCAGCCATCGAGGTCTGCTTCCTGTGCGAGGGTCAGCAGCAGCCGCAGCGTTTCGTCGGTGATGCGATTCTTGGAGTAGTCCAGCAGAATGTCGCCCAGACGGAGCGAGAAGCGCTCAAAGCGCTGAGGGTCCGAAGCAAACAACTCGCGCATATGCGTGTCGCCCTGCGTCCGGGCATGTTCGGAAAGTGTTTTCCATGCCTGCGAGCTGCTGATCGGCTGCATCATCGTCCCCTGTCTTGCTGCTTTTTGCGACGCCTCGCGCGTCGCGGTTCGGGACCTTAACAAAGGCTGATGCCGACGGCCACCGTATGCCTCGCCTCGATCAGGCGAATACAGCAGTCTCCCCGGCTCCGGACATGGCCTATTTCTCCCGGAGCGTCAGCAGAACACCGGTCTCGCCGCGCCGCAGGCGATCGAGATGGAGGCGGGCCAGCCGATCGTTCGGGCAGGCCGCGACAATTGCGATGAGCGCGGCCTCCGCCGCCGGATCTCCGTCTTCGAGGAGCTTGTACGCTTCCTGCCAGCGGATGAGCTCGGGAGAACCCGCAGCGTCCGGCGGCAGCGGTTCGTAAACGCGGATGGCCTCCATTTTGCCCTTCAACAGCAGTGTGGCTGCGGGCCGACCGACGAACCCGGGGCAGCGGCTGACCACGGCCTCGCTGACCGCAATGCGCGTTCCGAGAATCTTGTTGGCGCTTTCCAGCCGGGCCGCGGTGTTGATCGTGTCGCCGTGCGCCGTGTAATCGAAGCGCAGTGCCCCGCCGAAATTGCCGACGATCGCCATGCCGGCATTCACGCCAATGCGGGTGCCACCAAACGACAAGCCCTCGCTCTGGCGATCGGCAGCGAACTGTCGGGCGAAGTCGTCGAGTGCGCGCGCGCAGGCGACGGCCCGCTCGGCATGCTGAGGATCGGCAATGGGAGCCCCAAAAATCACGTGCACCGCGTCGCCGATGATCTTGTCGAGCGTGCCGTCATAGTCGAAGGCGATACGGATCATGCCGTCGAGATAAGCGTTCAACGCGGGGACGACGACCGAAGGCGGGTTGCTTTCGACCAGCGACGTAAATCCTTCAAGGTCGGTGAAGAGACAGGAAAGCTCGCACCGCTCGCCGCCAAGCCGCAGCTGGTCTGGGTTCTCGACCAACTGGCCGACGAGCTTCGGGGAGACGTAGCTGGCGAAGGCTTGGCGGATCCACAACTGCTTACGCTCCGTCTGCAGGTGGCGCAGCAGCGACAGAACGAAGTAGACGACAACGACCGACGCGCCAGCCAGAAGCGGATTGAGTAGGAGGCCCTCCGCGGCGAACGCCGCCCAGGAGATCGCGAAGGCCGAGAGCACACCCAGGCCGGCGAGCACAGCGGTCGCCGTCGGTCCCAGCCGGTTGCCGAGCACGATGACCAGCCCCCCCAGGCAGAGGAGGAGGGCGATTTCCGCTCCCTTCGCCCAAGCCGGCCGGGAGAGATAGTTTTGCTGGATGATCTGCTCCAGAACCTGAGCGTGTAACTCCACCCCCGACACATCCTGGCCGAGGGCCGTTTGGTGGACATCCTGCAGGCCGCGCGCCGTCGAGCCGATCAGGACGATGGCGCCATCGAGCGCCTTTTTTGCGCCCAGGCCCGACAGGATCTGCCAGGCGGGCACGTAGCGGTTCTGAGCAGGCTCGGATGCGTAAAGCCAGAGTCGTCCGGCCGCGTCTGTCGGAATCTCAAAGGCGCCGATGCGGACGGCCTCGATTGCCCGGCTGGCCGCCGAAAGGCGCACGGCGTAGCCGTCCCCACCCTGGGCGACGCGCAGCGTCTCGGCTGCCAATGACGGGTAGATCTGGTCTCCGACCCGAAGCAGAAGGGGGAGCTGTCGGACCACACCGCCGCTGGACAGGCTGATGCTGAGGGCGCCGTTGCCCGCCGCCTGCCGCTCCAGCAGCGGCAGGGCCCCGACCGCACCCCGCGCGGCGGGCAGGACAGCGGGTGCATCGGCACCGACCCAGGTGAACGTTGCCTTGGAGCCAGGCGGATTGCCGCTGCCGACTTCGACAAGCGCAAACCCCGTGACAACGCGTCCGGCTGAGATTGCCGCCGCCAGCATCGCATCAGGATCGGGCAGGGAAGACGCGCTTTCCGGAAGTCCCTCCCGGCCCGGTGCTGGCGAAAGCAGCATTCGGGCCGGGGAGGCGCGGTCGGGCTCCGCCAGGAGTACGTCGAGGGCCACCGCCGCTGCTCCCTCGGCGTTCAGAGCACGCACCAGATCCGCCAACTGGGAGCGCGGCCACGGCCACTGGCCGATGCGTGCCAGGCTCTCTTCGTCGATATCGACGATTCGCACCGGCGAGGCGGGGTTGGGCCTGGGGCGCAGGCGCTGATATGCATCGAACAGGCTGTCGCGCAAACCCTGGCTCAGCCGCGGCTCGAACGCCGCGGCAAGCGCCATCGCCATCAGGGCAAAAAACGACGTCCACAGCGCCGCACGACGCCCCACGCGCTTCAGCGCCTCTTTCAGTGTGCGCGGACGGTCGCGGGGCAAGCGCCGCCCGCTTAAGCGAGGTGCGAGCGATTACGGCTGCTGTGCTAGGACCTTACCCACCTTGGTGTTGTCGTTATAGATGAGGAACGCGGCGACGTCGCGCTTCTCGGCGGCGGCGACCATCCCGACGCCAGGCACGACGAACCGGGCCTGGGTATCCTCAACCGAGGCTGGACCAATCTCGCCGTTGAAGGTCCACTTCAGCAGGGCCGCGTCATAGGTGCCGGCGGGCACAGTCACCTGGTAGGCCCCGACGTAGGTCAACGTCACGTCGAGCGATCCCTGATGCTCCAGGTCACTGGGATCGCTCAGGTCGTAAACGTTCACGTTCAATGTTTTCGATATGGTATCGCCCGCATTCATGCCGGCGATCAGCAGTGGCTCGGGAGGGCTGTACTGCGTCGACACGCCCTGATCGCCGTCCTGCTCGGTCACGATGTTCAGACTCTTGCCCGGCACCAGCTGCAGAAAGACCGCTCGGTCCCCGATCGCATACCGCCACTTTGTGCCCGTCGTATCACCCGCCACCGGTGCAATGACATGCTGCTCCGTATTGCCGGAATTTGGGCCGCTGACGATCTGGTATTGCCGCGTACCGGCGCTGAGCGAGGCGAGTGCCGGATCGATGGTGAAGGCCGGAACCGGCCCGCCCACCACACCGGGCAGATACTTCTGGGCGTTGGCCTGCATCTCCGCCGGTAGTGGGACGACCGCGCCGACCTGGGCATGCACCGGGGACGGCGCGCCTGCCAGCGCTGTGGTTGCCAGCAGCGTTAAAGAGAAAAACGACGAACGAACAAACCGCGCCGAAATACTTTGCATTTTTGAGCCTCCCGCCGACCGCTGAGCGGTCCGGACCGCTCTCCTCGCTAATGCGTTCTTTCCACGGGCGCTTCAAAATCGCAAGACCATATCGGTTTTCCCCACCGATGCTGGCGGATCGGGCCAAGCGGCCGAAGATCCCTGTGCGGATTTCACCCGACTCGGGCAGAGCGCTCATGGGCGCACCCGATCACAACCATCAGAAGGCGTCGCTTGATCTGTGCCCAAACCGTGGGGGCGAGGCGCCCCTTAGGCGGCCGCCAGCCCGGCGAGTGCGCGCTCGATTGCCTGCAACGCGGCTTCGGCGCGAGACGGGTCGGGTCCGCCGGCCTGCGCCATGTCGGCGCGGCCGCCTCCGCCGGCGCCGCCCAGCTCCGCGGCTCCAACTTTCACCAGATCAACCGCACTCAGCCGGCCGGTCAGATCATCGGTCACGCCGACCACCACCGAGGCCTTGCCGTCGTTGGTGGCGACAACGGCGACGACGCCGGAGCCGAGCTGCTTCTTGATGTCGTCAGCGAGGCTCTTCAATTCCCTGGCGGGAACGCCCTCGACCAGCCGCGGCGAAAAGCGGATGCCGCTGATGTGCCGTTCGGCGGCCGCCGCTCCGGCACCGCCGCCGGTGGCGAGCGCGCGGCGCGCCTCGCTCAGTTCGCGCTCCAGCCTGCGCCGCTCGTCGAGCAGCTGCGAGACGCGGGCCGGCACGTCATCGGGCGCGGTGTTAAGCAGATGCGCCGCCTCTTTCAACGTGCGGTCATGGCTGACCAGGAAGGTGCGGGCGCCTTCGCCGGTCATCGCCTCGATGCGCCGCACACCCGAGGCCAGTGCACTTTCGCCCGTGATCTTGAACAGGGCAATGTCGCCGGTTCGTTCGACGTGCGTGCCGCCGCACAGCTCCGTGGACCAGGAGCGGCCGGTGCCATCCTGCCGGCCCATCGACACCACGCGCACCTCGTCCCCGTACTTTTCACCGAAGAGCGCCATGGCACCGGCTTCAACTGCCGCCTGCGGGTCCATCAGGTGGGTCGCGACCGGGGTGTTTTCGCGCACTTCCGCATTGACGTCGGCCTCGATCAGCGCGATTTCCTCGGCAGAGAGGGGCTTGGGGTGGCTGATATCGAACCGCAGCCGGTCGGGGGCGACCAGCGATCCCTTCTGGGTGACATGCTCTCCCAGCCGGCGGCGCAGCGCCGCCTGCAACAGGTGCGTCGCCGAGTGGTTGGCGCGCAGTGCCGAACGGCGCTCGTGATCGACGGCGAGCAGGACGTCGCCACCTTCCCGCAATGTCCCCGACTCGACGATGCCGTTGTGGACATGCAGATCGCCCAGTTTCTTTGCCGTGTCCTCGACGCGCACGACCAGGCCGTCAGCACTGGTGATCAGGCCACTATCGCCCACTTGACCACCGGACTCGCCATAGAACGGCGTCTGATTGCACACGATGGAGACTCGCGAACCGGCCACCGCCTGGGTCACCGGCGCGCCGTCCTGGATGATCGCCAGAACCTTTCCTTCGGAGGTTTCCGTATCGTAGCCAAGAAACTCGGTCGCTCCGACCTGCTCGCGCACGCCGAACCACACCGCTTCGGTCGCGGCTTCGCCGGAGCCGGCCCATGCCCGGCGCGCTTCCTCGCGCTGACGCGCCATGGCGCGGGCGAAGCCGTCACAGTCCACAGTGCCGGAAACGGACCTCAGGGCATCTTGGGTCAAATCCAACGGAAATCCATACGTATCGTACAGCTTGAATGCGATCTCTCCAGGCAATTCAAAGCTAAAAGTCGGCGCCGCATACACGGGCAGGGTGTTTACCGACGGTTGCTGCGCGCTTGAAAGACTTATCGGCCTATTCGCAGCATTAGTAGCCTCAACCTCCAGCAACCTAAGGCCGCGCTCCAGAGTTGTCCGAAAGCGCGTCTCCTCCAGCTGCAAGGTGTCCGTTGCCAGCGCCTGCGCGCGGACGATCTCGGGGAAAGCCTGGCCCATCTTGGCGACAAGGGCGGGAACCAGCCGCCACAGCAACGGATCCTTGCTTCCGATCAGGTGGGCGTGGCGCATGGCGCGGCGCATGATCCGGCGCAGCACATAGCCGCGGCCTTCATTGGCCGGCAGGACGCCGTCTGCCACGAGGAACACCGAGGCGCGCAGATGATCGGCGATCACCCGGTGGGAGATCGCATGCGGGCCGTCCGGATCGGTGCCGGTCGCCTGCGCCGAAGCGAGGATCAGGTCCCGCAGCAGGTCGATGTGGTAATTGTCGTGCGTCCCCTGCATGACGGCGGCAACGCGTTCGAGGCCCATGCCGGTGTCGATGGAGGGCTTCGGCAGGGGCACGCGCCGGTCGGGCGTCACCTGCTCGTACTGCATGAAGACGAGATTCCAGATCTCGATGAAGCGGTCGCCTTCGGCGTCGGCACTGCCCGGTGGCCCCCCCGGAATGTGCGGGCCATGATCGTAGAAGATCTCGGAGCAGGGACCGCACGGCCCGGTATCCCCCATCGCCCAGAAATTGTCGGACGTCGCGATCCGGATGATGCGGTCTTCCGGAAGGCCGGAGATCTTTCTCCACAAGTTGAACGCGTCGTCGTCCTCGGCGTAAACCGTCACCAGCAGCCGATCCGCCGGCAGGCCGAACTCCTTCGTCACCAGCGCCCAGGCAAGCTCGATCGCCAGATCCTTGAAGTAATCGCCGAAGGAGAAATTTCCCAGCATCTCGAAAAAGGTATGATGCCGGGCAGTGTAGCCGACGTTCTCCAGATCGTTGTGCTTGCCACCGGCGCGGACGCACTTCTGTGAAGTGACCGCTCGCGCGTAATCGCGCTTCTCGACCCCGGTGAAGACGTTCTTGAACTGAACCATTCCGGCGTTGGTGAACATCAACGTCGGGTCATTCCTGGGCACCAACGGACTGGAAGGCACCGGGCGATGTCCGTGCCTTGCGAAGAAGTCGATGAAGCCGCGGCGGATGTCGTTGACGGTTTGCATGCGCGTTATGTAAGTGCCCTGGGAGCAAAGTTTTATCCCTTGCCCGGCGGGGTTTTACGTCCGCGGCCACGTCATGTCCAGAAAGGAAGGGTCGCCGTACCGGATGGGCTACGTTTATCTCTGTATCGCCATCGTCGCCGAGGTGATCGGGACGTCGGCGCTGAAGGCGTCGGAGGGGTTCAGGCGGCTGGCGCCGTCGCTGGTAACCGTGGTCGCCTTCGGCGTTGCGTTTTACTTCCTCGGGCTGACGCTGAAGATGGTGCCGATCGGCATCGCCTATGCAATCTGGTCCGGCGTCGGCATCGTGCTGATCAGCACGATCGGCTGGTTTGCCTTCGACCAACGGCTGGATGCGGCTGCATTGATCGGCATGGCGCTGATCATCGCCGGCGTTCTGGTTATCCACCTTTTTTCCGAATCCGCCAGGCGCTAAGTAGCCGTCACAGGCGCCGGCCGAAGCCGACGCCTGTTCTCGGGTTCAGGTTCAGGCGGCGCGGACGGAGGTGAGGAACCTGGTGAGCTCGCCACGTAAGGTTTCCGAGTGACGTGCCAAGTCCTGCGAGGCGTTGAGCACCTGGCTGCTGGCGGCGCCGGCCTCGGAGGCGGCACTGCTGACCCCGCCAATATTGCTGGACACCTCGGCCGTCCCGACCGACGCCTGCTGGACGTTGCGGGCGATCTCCTGCGTCGCCGCCTGCTGCTCCTCGACCGCAGCGGCGATGGTGGCGGCGATCTCATTCATGCTCCGGATGGTCTTGCCGATGCCATCGATGGCGACGACCGACTCCCCGGTAGCACTCTGGATCGATTTGACCTGGCCGGCGATGTCCTGCGTCGCCCGCGCTGTCTGGGTCGCCAGTGACTTGACCTCCGAGGCGACCACGGCGAAGCCCTTGCCGGCCTCGCCGGCCCGTGCCGCCTCGATCGTCGCGTTCAGGGCGAGCAGGTTGGTCTGCGCCGCAATGTCCGAGATCAGCTTGATGACGTCGCCGATCTTCTCGGCGCTCTCGGCCAGCATCTGCACCTGCGCATTGGTCTTGTCCGCCTCGCCCACGGCACGGTCGGCGATCTGCGACGACTGGGCGACTTGGCGACCGATCTCCTGCACGGACGATGCGAGCTGCTCGGCTGCTGACGCCACTGTCTGCACGTTCACCGACGCCTGCTCGGACGCCGCCGCCACCACCGTTGCCTGCCGCGACGTCTCCTCGGCCGTCGCCGACATCGACTGTGACGACACCTGCAGTTCGGTCGCAGCGGACGCCACCGTCTCGATGATGCCACCGACGGTGGCGGAAAAGTCGTCCGCTAGCTTGTTCATGGCCGCCCGCTTCTCGACCTCGGCTTTTGCCTCTGCCGCTTCCTGCTCCTTTTCCAGACGCAGCTTTTCGACGGCATTGCGCTTGAAGATCTCGACCGCGCGGGCGATTTCACCAATCTCGTCCCCCCGCTCGACCGCCGGAACATCGATATTGGTGTTTCCACCGGCAAGGCCTTGGACACACGCGGTAAGCGAGGTAACCGGGCGAACAACGGCGCGGCTGATGAAGAATGCAAGCACGCCGAGGGCAACAATCAAAGCAAGGCAGACGATCGCCAGATCCCGTACGCTTTGCCACACGTGGGCGTTCACATCCTTGACAAACACGCCACTGCCGATGACCCAGCCCCACTCTGGCACGCCCTTTACGTAGCTCATTTTCGGCTGCGCCGATGCATCTGGCGGCCAGTAGTACTGGTAGGGGCCTTCGCTGGTCTGCTTCACGATTGCGATCATATCGACAAAGATGTCGGCGCCCTTGGCATCCTTGGTTCCGAGCACGTTGGTGCCAACGAGGGCCTTCTTCGGATGCGCAAGCATCACTCCGGATGTGTCGTTGATCCAGAAGTACTCGTCTTTGTCGTAGCGCATCGAGGAAAGATCTTTGATCGCTTCTTTCTGTGCGTCGTCCACTGTCATTTCGCCGGCCTTCGCCAGCGCGGCATAGGACGCGGCAATGCTCTGCGCGCTCTCGACGAGACGGCGGGTCTGCTCACCGCGTTCCTGAAACAGGGTGTTAGAAAGATGCCAGGCGGCGAAGCCAAGCAGGATGCAGCATCCCAGCGTCGACAAACCGACAAGAAGATAGAAACGATGCGTAAGTTTCAGATGAGAAGAAAGAAACTTCATCCCAATGGCCCCTCTGTTCGCGGCGACATGCGAGCGAACTCCATCGACGCCGGTACATACCGTCAGGCGGTGGGTTCCGGCGACCGAAGGGTCGCAGGCACCGCCGCTGGAGGGAGCGTAACAGTGGATTGCTAGCGCCGAGTTAACGCGGCACGCCCGAGGAAGTCGCGGGCCCCCCGCATTGCGGCGGAGCTTGGTTCAGAGCGCAGAGGCTTTGGAAGGCGCCGGGCTGTCCGCGTCAGAGCGGGTCCGCGTTGAAGGTATCGCAGGCGGCCGGGGTCCCCGCCTCGAAGCCGCGTTTGAACCAGCGGACGCGCTGGGCCGAGGAGCCATGGGTGAAGGCGTCGGGGACAACGTAGCCCTGCGACTGCTTCTGCAGCCGATCGTCTCCGATCGCGGCGGCGGCGTTCAGGCCTTCCTCGATGTCGCCCTGCTCCAGCAGGCGGCGGGAGCGATCGGCGTGGTGCGCCCAGATGCCGGCGAAGCAGTCGGCCTGGAGCTCGACCATCACCTGCACCCGGTTCGCATCGGCGCGCGAGGCCTGCTGCTGGAACGCCTCGACCTGCGGCAGAATACCGAGCTGGTTCTGCACATGGTGGCCGACTTCATGTGCAATGACATAGGCTTGCGCGAAATCCCCGGGTGCGCCGAAACGTTGAGTCAAGGCAGCGAAGAAGCTGGTGTCGAGGTAAACCTTTTGGTCGATGGGACAATAGAACGGGCCGGACGCGGCCTGCGCGAAGCCGCAGGATGAATTGACGGCTCCGGAGAACAGGACAAGCGTCGGCTCCCGATACTTCTTGCCCATTTGCTGAAAGAGGGCATTCCAGGTGTCCTCGGTATCGGCGAGAACAACGGCAACGAACTCGCCGGCTTCGTCGCTCACTTTGGGTCCTTGGGCGGGCGCGTGCGGCGCGCTGCGCGCCTGCTCTTGCGGCTGAGGAACGTACGAGGGAGAGCCTCCACCGCCTTGCAGCAAGGCGATCGGATCGATGCCGAAGAACAAGCCGATCAGCACCAGTGCGATGAGCCCGAGGCCACCCAGGCCCCCGGCGCGCCCCCCGATCGGAAACCGTCCGCCGCCACCCATGCCCGGCGAAAATCCCTCATCACGCCGGTCCTCGATATTCTTGCTCTGTCTTCCGCCGCGCCACAGCATTGCTGCTTACCCCGCTAATCGAGACTTGATCTCAGTATGTGCTCTCAGAAGGCATACCGCTACCGTCTCGCTGCTCCCGGTTGGTGTTCTCGTTCTTGCTGCGTATAACGAAGAATTGCCTTCTCAATTTCCACCAGCAAGAGAAAAGCAAGGGCCAGACCCGCAATGACAGCGCACGTCATCGGGTCCAGGGGCCGCGTCTGAAAGAGGCGTTGCATGGGCTCCCACCATGTGAACGCGACCTGCAGGACGATCGTCAGTCCGACAGCAATCAGCGCAGGCCGGATCCCGCTCAGTCCGGCCCGCGCAAAGGCCGCCTGCAGACGATGCCGGGCCGAGAACAGATAGGCCATCTCGAAGGCGACGAGCGTGTTGACGGCGGTTGTTCGGGCCGTGTCGATATCCACGCCGCGCTGCGTCTGCCACTCGAACGTGCCGAACACGCCGGCAAGGATGAGAACCGAGACGAATCCGATCCGCCAGAGCATGAGGCGGGAAAGCAGCGGCGCGTCGCGACGGCGGGGAGGGCGAACCATCACGTCGGCCTCCGGGCGCTCGAAGGCCAGCGCCATGGACAGAGTCACGGCGGTGACCATGTTGACCCACAGGATCTGCACGGCCGTAATCGGCAGCGCTTGGCCCAGCAGCACGGCCACCAGGATCGTCAGCGCCTGGGAGCCGTTCGTTGCCAGAATAAAAAGAATGGCCTTCTGAAGATTGTCGTAGACGGTGCGGCCTTCCTCGACGGCATGCGCGATTGACGCAAAGTTGTCGTCGGCCAGCACCATTTGTGCCGCTTCCTTTGCCGCCTCGGTGCCGCGCTTGCCCATCGCTACGCCGATATCGGCGCGCTTCAGGGCGGGTGCGTCGTTCACTCCGTCGCCCGTCATTGCAACGGTCAGGCCCTGGGACTGAAGGGCTTCAACGAGGCGGAGCTTATGCTGCGGGCTGGTTCGCGCGAAAACGTCCACCTCCAGGGCTTGTTGCGACAGCGCGGTGTCATCGAGAGTGTCGAGCTCGGATCCCGTCAGGATGGAGTCCGTGCCGGGCAAGCGGAACGCGCGGGCGATCGCGCGGGCCGTGCCGGCGTGGTCACCCGTGATCATCTTGACGCGAACACCGGCCTCGCGACATCGCTGCACCGCTCCCAGCGCCTCGGCGCGCGGCGGATCCGCGAGCCCGAACAAACCGAGGAGGGTCAGCCCGCGCTCGACATCGTCAAAGCGGAGTTCGCGCCTGCTCGTCGGCATCGTCCTGCCCGCAAGCGCCAGGACCCGCTGGCCGCGGGCGCTGATCTCTTCGGCACGATTCTGCCAGAAGATGTGGTCAAGTGGGGCGTCTGCATCTTCGGTCCGCTCTCGCCGGCACATGCTGAGAATCCGCTCCGGCGCACCTTTGACGTAGAGGACGGCGTCGCCCTGATGGTCGTGGTGCAGCGTCGCCATGAAGCGGTGCTCGGATTCGAAGGGGATCACGTCGGTGCGCGGCTGAGCCTTGGTCTCAAACGCGGGATCGAGGCCAGCCTTGACGGCGACGCAGACCAACGCGCCTTCGGTGGGATCGCCATGGATCTGCCAGCCCCCATCGTCGGCAGCGCGGAGCTCGGCGTCCGAGCAGAGGAGCGCTCCCCGCAAGATATCAAGGAGAACGGGCAGGCCTTCCGGATCAACCTCTGCGGCGTCTTCGAGGAAACGTCCGTGCGGGGCATAGCCTTCACCGTCCACGTCGATCAGCCGCCGGGCGCAGGCAATGCTTTCGACCATCATTTCGTTGCGGGTCAGCGTTCCGGTCTTGTCGGTGCAGATGACGCTGACAGAGCCCAGTGTCTCCACGGCCGGCAGGCGGCGGACGATGGCGTTGCGGCGGGCCATCCGCTGCACGCCAATGGCGAGCGTAATCGTCATGATCGCCGGCAGGCCTTCGGGAATGGCGGCAACGGCAAGCCCCACCGCCGCGAGGAACATATCCTCGCTCGTGAAGTTCCAGCCCAAAACTCCGATCGCGAAAACGACCGCCGTCAGCACCAGGATCAACGCCGTCAGAATACGGCTGAACTGGGCGATCTGCTGCAGGAGGGGGGTCGTCAGGGTGCCGATCGTGCTCAGCAGGGTGCTGATTCGTCCGATCTCCGAACGAGCGCCGGTGGCGACCACGACACCTCGGCCCCGGCCGGAGGCGATCAGCGTTCCCGCATACGCCATGCAGCTTCGGTCACCCAGCGGGGCGCCGGCATCGACCTGCTGGGTTTCCTTGACGACAGGCGCCGACTCGCCGGTTAGTGTGGCTTCCTGTGCCTGAAGACTCTTCGTCTCGAGCAGCCGGAGGTCAGCCGGCACCTTGTCGCCCGACTCGACGACGACGACATCACCCGGGACCAGCACCTCCGCATCGACATCGACCCGGTGGCCGTCGCGCAAGACGCTCGCGCGCGGCGACAGCATCCTGCCGATGGCATCCAGCGCCCGCTCGGCGCGACCCTCCTGCAGAAAGCCGATCATCGCATTGACAACCACCACACCCACGATCACCGCGGTGTCGACCCAGTGCGCCATCGCGGCAGTGACAACCGCCGAACCCAGCAGGACGTAGATCAGGATGTTGTGGAACTGCAGCAGAAAGCGAACGAGTGGACCGTGTCGTCGTGGGGATGGCAGTCGGTTTGGTCCGACCTCCTCCAGGCGGCGGCCGGCCTCCTCCGATCCCAGCCCCATTTCGTCGGAGCCAACGGATGCAAGGACATCCGTTACCGGGAGGGAATGCCACGGCGGCGGCCCGTTCGCGGCTGTGTCAGTGATACGGACAACGCTCATTGGCCTCCGCTTTGCGCAAAATCCGCAGCGCGCTCAATTACCGGGCGGTTGCGGACGAAACCCGAGCAACCAGCGAGGCGTGCAACGCCCTCAGTTCAGCTGCTTTGCGTCACGGGATGACCGTCCCATAGAACGGAGAAGCAGGAAACCGAGAACCGCAGACGTCGCCGATCCGAGCAGCACGCCCAGCCGCACGGCCGCGTCATTGTCGGAATGCGGCCAAGCTAAGCTGCCGATAAACAAGCTCATCGTGAAGCCGATGCCGCACAAGACGGCCATCGCGTATATCTGCCCCCAGTTCGCTCCCTGCGGCATGCGCGCGATGCCCAGGCGAACCGATAACCAGATCGTGCCAAAAATGCCCGCCTGTTTACCGATGAACAGGCCGAGTGCGATGCCAAGTGTGATGGGGTGGACCAGATCGGCCCATCCCATGCCGGCGAAGGAAACACCGGCATTGGCAAAACCAAAAATCGGCAATACCCCGAAGGCAACCCAAGGATGTAGCCCATGCTCCAACCTTTTGAGCGGGGGGGTTGACTCTCCGCCAGGGGAAAGCGGGATTGCCGCGGCCAGTGCTACCCCGGAGAGCGTCGCGTGCACCCCGGATTTCAGAACGCAGATCCAAAGAAACGTCCCGACAACAAAGTATGGAGCCAACTGGCGGACGCCACAGAGGTTGAGAACAAGCAACCCGATCAGTGCAAGGCAAGCGAGAGAGAGCGAGAGGACAGAGAGGTCGTGGGTATAGAACAGAGCAATAATGACAATGGCTCCGAGGTCATCAAAGATGGCGATCGCTGTCAGCAGAACCTTCAACGAAAGTGGCGCGCGTGGGCCAAGCAGCGCCAGAACGCCCAAGGAGAAGGCAATATCGGTTGCCGATGGTATCGCCCAACCGTTTATGTTTTCTGGTATGCCATTGTTAAGAAATGCATAAATGCCGGCCGGGACCGCCATCCCGCCGACGGCTGCAATGGCTGGCAAGATCGCTTGGGCAAACGACGAAAGCTCGCCCTCCAGCAGCTCGCGTTTAATCTCCAGGCCGACGAGCAGAAAAAAAATAGCCATCAGGCCGTCGTTAATCCAAAGCGTGAACGGCTTTTCGATTGAGAAAGCGCCGACTCTCACCTCTGCTGTCGTTCCCAGCAGTGCCGCATAGAGCGATGCGAGCGGCGAGTTGGCGATAAACAATGCGATTGCCGCCGCGAGAACGAGGAGGATGCCACCCGCCGCCTCCATCTTGAAAAACTCGCGGATGGCCACGACAGGTGCGGCAATATTCACTAGGCCGTTTCTCCCTATCCGACGGTTATCGCTCTCTTTTGCTTCGATCTTTTCGCGAGAGCCGGGCTAGGGCAAGAGATTTTACGTGGAGACCTCCCAACGTTCCTGCCGTCAGTCCGTGGCCGCGGCGGAAGCAGAGGGGCGCGCGGCGTAGATGAGAAGAATTGCGCCTGCCACCGCCGATGCGACGGAAGCGGTCAGGACACCCAACCGCACTGCCGCATAGTAGTCGTCGTGCTTCCAGGCGAGCCCGCCAATAAACAGGCTCATGGTGAAGCCGATGCCGCAGAGCAGGGCAATCCCATAGAGATGATGCCAGGAAGCTCCTTCCGGCATACGGGCAATTCCGAGCCGCATGGCCAGCCACAGGAAGGAGAAGACGCCGGCCTGCTTGCCGAAGAACAACCCGAGCGCAATCCCGAGCGTGACCGGCTCAGCGAAGCTCGACGGTGTCAGGCCGGCGAAGGAAACGCCGGCATTGGCAAAGCCGAAAATGGGGAGAACGCCGAAAACGACCCAGCGGTGCAGGCCGTGCTCACAGCTTTTCAGCAGGGAACTCCCGTCCTTCTCCGCGAGAGGAATGGTCATGGCCAGGGCGACGCCTGCCAGTGTGGCGTGGACGCCGGACTTCAGGACGCAGGTCCACAGCACGGCTCCGATAACGAGGTACGGGGCAAGCTTTCTCACGCCCAGCAGGTTCAAAACCGCCAGCAGGGCCAGTGCACCAAAGGCAAAGGAGAGGGACGTCGTAGACAGCTCCGCCGTGTAGAACACGGCGATCACAATGATGGCCCCCAGATCGTCGATGACGGCGATCGCCGTCAGCAGCACCTTCAGCGAAAACGGTACGCGCGAGCCCAGAAGCGCCAGAACGCCAAGAGCAAAGGCGATATCGGTCGCCGTTGGTATCGCCCAGCCGTTAAGCCTGTCCTCTCCGCCGATGTTGATCGTGGCATAAATCAAGGCGGGGAGTACCATGCCGCCCAATGCCCCCATTGCTGGCAGCAGCGCCTGCTCGCGGCTGGAAAGGTCTCCTTCCAGGAACTCCCGCTTGATCTCAAGCCCCACCAGAAAAAAGAAAATCGCCATCAACCCGTCATTGATCCAGAGGCGCAACGGTTTGGCGATTTCGAAGGTGCCGGCACCAATGCGGACGGGGATCGACAGCAGCTGATAATACAGCGGCTCCAGGGCCGAATTGGCAACGACGAGCGCAACGGTCGCAGCAGCCACCAGGATAATCCCGCCGGCTGCTTCCATCTTCAAAAATTCAGCGAGTGCTTTCAACGCCGGGGTGTCCATGACCAGGCCGCTTGAAAGGTGAGCGGCGGTTTGGGAGACGCGAACTCAGTCTCCGAGACAGATGCCGACGCTCCGCGCCGTATGCACCAATTGCCCATCCAGTCTGAGACCGCGCGTCTTGCCGGCAACGGCGTCAAGCGGAACGCTGGTGATCCGACCGAATTTCCAGACGACGTAGCGGTCTGTTTTCCCTTCGGCAACAAGATCCACCGCAGCGGCACCGAGTGAGGTGGCGAGAATGCGGTCGAAGGCACAGGGCGCGCCGCCGCGTTGAACGTGGCCGAGCACCGTCACGCGGGTTTCAGACCCGGTATCCCTGGCGATCATGTCGGCGATCGCCGCGCCGACGCCGCCATAGCGCACCTCTCCGTCGGCATATGCGTGCGACACGGCATCGCCGGTCGCCAAACGAACACCTTCCGAGCAGATCACAAGCGCGTGGTTTATGCCGCGGGCGTGTCGCGAGCGCAAATGCGCGCACACCTTGTTGATATCAAAAGGGATTTCCGGCACCAGAACGACATCGGCGCCGCTGGCAATGCCGCTGGCGAGCGCAATCCAACCCACGTCCCGGCCCATCACTTCCAGTACCATCGTTCGCCGATGGCTGGCGGCCGTCGGCTGCAAGCGATCCGCTGCGTCCACCGCCACTTCGACAGCGCTCATGTAGCCGATGGCAAAATCGGTTTCGGCCAAGTCGTTGTCGATTGTTTTCGGCACGCCAATGAACGGAATGTTTCCCTCTTTGGCAAGCCGCGCAAGAATGCGAGCGCTTCCATCTCCACCGATGCCGATAAGTGCATCCAAACGAAGCGCTTTGAAGCCTTCGATAGCCTCGGCTGACCGATCCTTGATCGTGCCGTCCGGCATGGGATATTCGAAAGGATTTCCTTTGTTCACGGTCTCCAGCGCGGTTCCGCCCTTGCGCAGGAAATCGCTGTCGACGTCCTTGGTTGTGAGGTCGCGATACCGCACCGGCCGCTCCAGCAGCCCGGCGGTACTGGCCAGAATCCCAACTGTCGAAAGGCCATATTCCTGAGCGCGATAAGTGATGCTGCGAATTGCCGCATTCAGTCCCGCGCAGTCACCACCCGAGGTCAGGACGCCAATGCGATTGTGCTTCAGCTTGAACTCGCTCACGTCGCTGCTCCTTAGTAATCTCGGGGCGCCCTATAGCACGGCCGTACGACGCCCGAAAAGGCCGCGCCCGCATGTGCGCCAGATCATCATATTCGCTGGACGCGACTCGTTCTTCCCGGCCTGTTGGATTTGAATGGACTATTCACCAATGACGGAAAGCAGGACGCTTTCCACCATGCTGCCGGAATGATCGGTGAAAGTGCCTCCTCCGGCCTTCGCCACGCTCTGAAAAAACGAGCGGTCGATCAAGTTGTTGGCCACGGCCCCGGGGGTCGTGACAAAAAGCGCCGAGACGCTGCGGTTCTGTGCCCGACCGACGAATGCCTGAACGAATTGCAGGGCTGCGGCCTGCTCAGTGTCGTGGGCGGCGGCGTCGCCGATCAGCACAAGAACCTGTCGTGCGCTGGGGCGCAGCGGCATCGATGCTGCTGCCTGCAGGCCGAGGTAGACGTCCTCCTGGATGGTCTCAGAGCCGATGGTTGACGCCTGCATCTGCTGCAGGAAGGCAAGCACGCGCGGCAGGAAACGGTCCGTGGCTGTCAGAGGCAGGATCGTCAGCGGCTGCCGACCGGTGTCCCGGTCGGTATAGGCGACAATGCCCACGCGCAGGCTTGGCACGAGCCTTTCCAGCACGCGCACAATTCCTCGCATCGATGTCCTGAGCTGGCCGATCGCCGGCGTCATGCTGGCGGTCGTATCGACGACAAAGACGAGGTCCAACTGGTCGGCGGTGAGCGTCCCAGCCGGAGGGGCTGGCGGCGCCTTTGGCGCAGCGACCTGCGGGATGGGAGGAACACGAGCGGCCGCCTGTGCGGCGGCGGCCCGCGCCTCGGCGGCTGCCGCCAGGGCCGTCACCCGCTGCAGCTCGGCGGCCGTTGTCTCAGCTTGGGCCCGCTCCCGCTCCGCCGCCGCCGAGAGCGAGGCCGCTTCCGTTTCCGTCGCCGAGGCAGCCGCGGCCAGTTCCCGCAACGCCGCCTGCGCGTCGAGGGTCTTGCGCCAATACGGCATCATCATGACCAGCAGCAGAACGAAAACACCGGTCGCCATCGCCAGCACGTCGAGGGCCGACATGGAAAAAAGCTGCAGATCGCGCCTGCGGCGGAGCACGGCCGCTCCGCCTAAGCAACCATCGCTTGATCGCTCAACGGACGGAGCGTCAGCCGGATGCGGCCACAGAGTAGCGTCTGTCCCGGGGCGAGGGGCGAGGGCTGGAACGGCAGCAACGCGACGCTGTCCACCCACGTGCCGTTGAGCGAGTTGAGGTCTTCGATGAAGGGCTCTCCCTCGGCCAGCCCGATCCGGAAGTGCCGGCGGGAGATGCTCTCGTCGTCGAGCACACGCTCGCACAAGGCCGGATGACGGCCAACGACGACGCCAAGATAGGCCCGCGCCAGCTCGGTCTCGCCGAAGCCGAGGCGAACGGGCAGGCCCGCCGGATCCTCTCCTTCCAAGACCCAGCCTTTTTCCAGGGGCGGGTTTCCATCGCGAAATGGTCGCATCGCTAAGTCCTCCTGGTCAGGTGCTGCGGCCGGCGTTGTCGAGCACGGAGAGCAGAACGTTTTCGATCATGGCGCCCTGGTAATTGGAGAAATCGCCGCCGCCGGCCTGGGCGAGTTGTTGGAAAAACGTGCGGTCGGCGGGCGTGTTGCCGGTGAAGATCGTGGCGACCGAACGTGGGGCCGCAGCGGATCCACTCGCCCGGAATTGCCGCGCGAGGTCCAGCGCGCGGGCGACCGATTCCGGATGGGCGCGTGCGTCGCCGACGACCAGGATGCGCCCATGCGCGTCCCGGCGCCAGGACTGGCCGACCGCAATTGCCAGGGCCTCGTCAACGGCTTCCGGATCATCGCCGCCGCCGCCCGCTGCCAGTCCGCGCACGAAGCCCGAGACTCCCGCGTCGCTGCCGCTGCCGACCGGCCCCAGTGGAAACGCGCGCGTGACATACGCGTCGCCGGCGTCCCTGTACGCAACGAACCCGACCCGCAAGGCCGGCGACAGCCGCCGCAGGACACGAATGATGCCGAGCAGGTTCGCCTGGGCGTCGGCAAGCTCGTCGCGCATGCTGCCGGTGGTGTCCATGACGACCACCAGGTCGAGATCGTCAATCCGGATCCCGGGCCTGCGCTGCGACGGCGCCGGCTTCGCCGTTGTCGCCGCCGCTGCGGCACCTGCCTCCGCTTGACGCCCGGCGTCAGCAGAAGCGGCCCGCCGCAGAGCCGCCGCCGCGGCCGCTTCCGCTGCACTCAGGCGGTTGCGTGCCCGCGCGAGTTTTTCTTCACCACTCTGCTGTGTCTCGGTCGCCTCGGAGAGGGCCGTGGCAGCGGCTTCCTTCGCTTGTTCCGCCCGCACCGCCCGGGCTTGCGCCTCCGCCGTCTGGGTTCGCAACTCCGGCTGTCGTAGCCAGAACGGAAAAAGCATCAGCGCCAGCAGCATGAACGCGCCCAGCGAGGACGCGAACAGGTCCAGCGCGGAGATGCTCAGGGTTTCGAAGGTGGCGTGCCGGCGCGGTCGCACGTCTGCCTCAGTCTTCGAACAGGCGGTTGATCAGGTTATCGAGGCAATACTGGCCGCTCTCGTTCAGCGCGCGCTCCTCCCGAGCCTGGACGATATGCTGGACCAGAACCAGCACGGTCGACATGCACAGGGCGACCAGCGTGGTGTTGAACGCCACGGCGAGCCGCTCCGTCAGGTTGTGCAGGAATTGCGGATCCTGCATATCGGCGTTGCCGGCGTAGTCGAGCGCCAGGGCGATACCAAGCACGGTGCCAAGGAAGCCCAACGCCGGGATTGCCCAGATGACGTAGCGGATCAGGGTGTACCTCAGATCGATTTCGTGCAGATAAAGCTCAAGGCTGGAGTTGAGCAGGGCGTTGGCCTGATCGACCGACTTGCTCGTCTGGAACTGGGTGACGACGCGGTGGATAAGGCGGGGCAGGAAGCGCTTCTCCCCTGTTGCGCCGGGTGTGCGGGCCTCTCGGGCGCGGGCATAAATCCGCCGTAGGTCAGGGGACTGCAACACCGTCGTCTCGTCCTCGGGAAGGTAGCCCAGGCGAAGCTGGGCGCGCTCGGCGGCGGCTTCCCGCGCCCGCACCAGCAATTCCCCGAGGCCGAGGAAGAAAACGACCCATTGGGTGGTCTGTATCGTGAAAGGGAATGTTGTCTGCCGCACGTCCAGCAGGGCGACGGCCCACGCAACTGGCAGCAGCGTCTTCATCGCCCAGATCACGAGAACCGCAGCAAGGGTGCTGAGGACAAGGATCAGCGGCCGACCCCAAGCGCGGCCGCGGCCGCTTCGTGGTTGCTCTGCGCCGGTGTTCGCAGGCCTGCCCACTTCGCGTGCGGTGTCGGGCATCATGGCCTCCGGTGAATAATCTCGCCGGTACGCGGGTCGCGCTCAACCCGGCCGCGGGGGCGCGCCGTCCGGCCGCTGCTGCTGCCGCCCTCCGATCGCGGCTGAAGGGGGCCCCCGTGGACGACGATCGGTTCACGAGCCGTCTTCAACAAGTCGCGGGCGGTACAGAAATGATCGCCCAGTCGCAGCGGCTCTTCGTGACTGACGAACGCCTGCCGGATGCTGATCCAGTCGCTATCCTCCGGGCCCGCATCCCCGTTGCGGCGCCAGGTTCCCGTCCCGCCGGCGCAATCCGTAAGATGCAACCGGCCGTCGTCGGTAACGATAAGCTCGGCGTGGTGCGAGGCGACCGAGGCATCGGCAAGGACGACATCCGCAAAAGTGCTGCGTCCGATGACAAGCGTTCTCAACGCTAGGCCTCCTTCCCTCGTTAGCGACGCCTTAGATCGACGAGTTGCGGCGCAGCATTGCCCTGCAAGGTGTTGCTGCCGAGTTCGATCCGTGCCTCTGCGGCAATGGCGATCCCATTGCGCTTGCTTTCGCGCACAACATTTCCGGCAATTTCTCCGCCGAAAGCATTGATGATGAGAATGCCGTGCTCGCCGGATTCGTTAACCTGATTGTCCGTCAGCCGGGGCGATCCGCCGTCAACCACAATGCCGGAAAGCTTGCTCGACGCGATGCGGTTGTCGTGCACCCGACCCCGCCCGTCTCCGTAGATGTAGATGCCCGATTGTGCCGGCCGTTCAATGGTGTTGCCGGAAACCTCCGGGTCGGCCGCGCCCCCGATTTCAACGGCCGTCACCCGGCCATCGCGCAGGGTGTTGTTCTGGAAGGAGCCGGCGGCGCCTTCGCCGAACACCACGGCGCCGCTCGTTTCGAACACGTTGTTCTCAACTTTCGGCAATGCGCCGCCCCGCACCAGCAGTGCGGGACCGGCGACGTCGGACAGCCCGTTCTCGTCGATTGACGGTCGGGCGCCCGCCGTGACGACGATGCCGGCGGCCGACGAGCGGATGGTGTTGCCGTGGAGCACTGCGGCCGTGCCGTCGCTCAGCAGCACTGCCGGTGCGCCGTCGCCGGTTATTTGATTGCCCTCCAGTTGCGGGCTGCCGCCCCTTACGATCACGCAAGGCTGTGGCTCAACGCCTTCGACCGGTCCCGGCGCGCGAAGCTCCAGGCCGTGGACAAGGACACCGTTACCGCTGATTGCGATGCACGGTCCGGAGTCGGGACTGACCACCGGCGGGGTCTCGGGATCGGCCGCGACGAGTGCGATGGGACTGCGGATCCGCAAGCTCTCGCGATAAAGCCCAGGGCGAATCCGGAGCACGGCGCCGTCGCCGGAGCGTGCAAGGGCATCGCCGATCGTGAGGGTGTCGCCACTACCGCCGGCGTCGATCAGCCATTCATGCTTCATGTGCCGCTCGTACCACGGTCGCGCGAGCCAGCCGGCGCCCGCCAGGGCGGCGGCAAGCAGCAGCAACAGGACGAGCAGCCGCCCGAAACCTCTGCGACGGGAGCGGGAGCCCGGTGAGTGACGCGGCTTGTACGGCGGCGGCGAGCCCGCGCCGGGTTCCCGTGCGACAGCCACCGTCCGCGGCCCTTCGTCGGACGCCCAGTCGATCCCCTCCGCCGTGCTGGCTCCGCGCTCATCGCTGGAGCTCAGCAGGGCGCGACGGAAGTTCGCAGCGGTTCGGATACGCGTGCTTGGATCAAGTGCCAGCGCGTCCTTTAGAACCTGGCGCAGGCGCGGCGGAATGTCCGCTGCGTCGATGTCAGCTCCTTCGGCCCGCCGCGAGGGAGCGGGTCGTGGCGGGGATCCTGTCAGCCCACGGTAGGCGATAGCGGCGAGCGCATACACATCCGTCCACGGCCCTTCCTCCCCGTCCTGCAGGTACTGCTCGGGAGGGGCATAGCCAGACGTCAGCAAGCTTGCTGCCTGGCGCCCGCGTCGTTCGTCCAGCCGAATGGCCGCCTCGAAATCCAGAAGCGTCACGCCGCCGTCCGGGCGCAACAGAATGTTGCCGGGCTTGAGGTCACGGTGAAGAATGCCTTGCAGGTGCAGGTCATCGACGGCTGCAGCAATCGCCGCCAGCGTCGGCGAGAGCGCCGCAACCGGAAGCTTGCCGTCGGCGCGGCGCCAACGTTGCTCCAGCGTCTCTCCCTCCACGTACTCGAGGATGAGGACGCCGTTTTTGCTTGCTCGAACGGCCGGCGCCACGGTGCCTCGTAGTCCGGCCAGCAAGGACGCCTGGTGCTCCGCAGCCGCCGCGACTCGAAACAGCTTGGCGACGACGGTGATGCCATCGGGGGCATGGACGGCCCGCACCATCTGGGCATCGCGGCCGTGGTTCACCGGGCCGACCGGCCGGTAGCCGGGCGGTAGCCATACCAGCGAGGGTGGAGCGGGAGCGTCGAGCAGTGTCGTCATTCGCAAGTCGACATCACATCGCCGTTTTCGACGGGAGGGTGTAGCCGGGAAGGCTTGCTGGTTCCGACGCGGTGGAGGCAGAGGCCGCCGGCTTGGACGCTGGCGTCGATCCCTTTCGCGCCGACTGTGCCTGCTCGGCGCGCGCCTTCGGCGCGGCCCGAGGCGGCGAACCAGGGGCTGAGGGGGGCGCCGGCGTCGCCACCGCCGGATCGGGGGTCGGCGGAGCACTTCCGGGGACAGGTAACGGGGCCGCCGGATCGGGGATGGACAGCCCCGCCGACGCCGACGAACCTTCATCAAGCCGCCACACCGCCGGGCCAATCCGGCAGCCCGTCCCGCTGATCGTTTCCGTTGGATGTCCGGCCCGCTCCAACTTCCACCGGTAATCACGACAGGGGGACTGGGGGTCGCGGTACCATGTTCGGTCGATAACGATAACACCCCGATTGCCGGTTTCGGGATTGGACCAGGGGATTTCGACCTTGGTTCGCTCCATCTCCAGAGCCTGATTGACAATGGTGGAGAGGTACGGCTGATCCCGCGGATCACCGCCCGTGGCGCCATGCGCCGTGACAGAAGCACCAACGGTGACGATGCCGGGCAGCAGCAGACACAGCAGGCGAATAGTCGACGCCTTACTAACAGGTTCTCGTGCGACGCTTCCGCCGAGAGGTGCTCTCCCTTCGCTTGACATCGTTCCCGCCTACCGCGCCCGCCGGGCCTCATTTGCGCGTGCTTTGGCCGTCTGACGTGCCGGCAGGTCACACTTTTACTGGCCGGCGCTTGCGGTCTTGCTCGCGTCACTCAAGATATATGGATCTCGGCATTTCGCGCAAAAGACTGGATCGTCACTGTGATCCGCACCGCTGCTTTCTTCCTGTCGGTCCTGCTGCTGTTCGGCTGCAGTACCCCGTCCTCGAACCGCTACGAGCCCAGCGAGGTTGGTCGGACGATCGAGACGGCCCCCGGCTCGGTGGTCAGCTCGCGCGTCGTCCGTGTTGCCGGTGACAAGGGGCCGGTCGGACCGCTGGCGGGCGGCGCGCTGGGCGGGGCCGGTGCGGGTTGGGGTTTCGGATCGGGCTGGGCCGCGATCATCGGCGCGGTGGTCGGGGCTGGCGCCGGATATCTGGCGCAAAATTCGGTTAGCGGGGGCGAGGGGATCGAGTACATCGTGCAGATGGACGACGGCCGCACCGTGACATTGGTGCAGAATCGCGAGAGCGGCGAAATGCCGATTTCCAATGGCACGCCGGTCCTGGTTCAGCTTGGCGGCGGCAACTACAGTCGTGTCGTTGTCGATCCGCGGGGTGCGTCGCGAACCCCGGCAGGTGGCGGCGGCTGGGCCGACCCCGACCGCCTGCCGTCATCTGCCAGTCCTGGCGGGTCGTCCTCGCCGCCCTCGGTCGCTGCAGCGCCAGGACCGGGCCAGGCGGCGGAGCCTGTCCCCCCGGCCGGTGCCGGTGGTTCTCAACGGTAGCCTTGACCTAAAGTCATCGCTGCGGGCTATCGAGACGATGCGCGAGGACACCCTTTGCGTCCGTCCCTCGCCGCGCCACATATGGCGGACTGGGCGGCGGATCGCTCGGGCGGGGAGGGCAGGACGATGTGGATGTTCTCGGGAAAGAAGACGCAGCTGCCGAGTGCCGATGAGGCGTTGCCGGGGCGAGGAGCGGCCATGCCGGTGGCGCGCCGACACGTGGTCACTGGGAACCCGATGACACCCCCGTTTCCGGCGGGTCTCGAACGGGCAATTTTTGGGCTTGGCTGCTTCTGGGGCGCGGAACGCAAGTTCTGGCAACTTCCCGGCGTGTGGACGACCGCCGCCGGCTATACCGGCGGCTTGACCCCCAATCCGACGTACGAGGAGGTTTGCTCCGGGCGAACCGGGCATACCGAGGCGGTGCTCTTGGTGTTCGATCCTGCAAAGATAAGCTACGAGCAATTGCTGAAGGTCTTCTGGGAGAGTCACGACCCGACTCAGGGGATGCGCCAGGGAAACGATGTGGGCACGCAGTATCGTTCGGCAATTTACACCACGTCTGCCGAGCAACACCGCCTTGCCGAGGCCTCGCGCACCGCATTTCAGAGCGCATTGACCGCCGCAGGTCGCAAGGAAATCACCACCGAAATCGCGCCGGCCGGGGAGTTCTACTACGCGGAGGACTACCACCAGCAGTATCTGGCGAAGAACCCGCACGGCTATTGCGGCTTGGGCGGGACCGGAGTCGTTTGCCCCATCGGCATTGGCGCCGTTGCTGCCGGTTGAGGCAACCGGCGTGGTTTACGATCCACCGTCGTCATCCCGAGCCAGTCTTCTCGGTTTAATCGGCTTTCTTGTTGTCTGCCTGGGCGCGTCCTGGATCGCGGCGTGGGCGACATCGATCAGCGTCGCCACCTGGTATCCGACGCTGGCGAAGCCTGCCTTCACGCCCGACGACGGGGTCTTCGCCCCGGTCTGGCTGACCCTCTACATCCTGATGGCGCTTGCCGGCTGGCGTGTCTGGCGCGAGAAGGGCCTTGCACGGGCGGGCGGCGCGCTGACGCTTTTCGCCATCCAACTCGCCTTCAACATGCTGTGGTCGATCTGGTTTTTCGGCATGCAGCAGATCGGTTTGGCGCTGATCGACATTGTCCTGCTGTGGATCGCCATCGCTGCCACCATCGTCGCCTTCTGGCGAATTGACGTCTTCGCCGCGGTTCTGCTGCTGCCTTATCTCGCGTGGGTGAGTTTTGCGGCCCTCCTCAACTTCGAGATCTGGCGACTCAACTGAGAGCTTCTCGGCCTCCCGGAAGGGCAGGGAACCGCCGAACAGCGCTGACCGATCGCCCCGCGAACGATGCTCTGTCCCAAACTTGCGCTCGCTTCCCGGGCGGGCCGTAGCGGCGCCGTTGTAAGTTTGCCGGCTACCCTGTGTCAGGGTTGCAACCGGCGCCGCCACCGCCGACAATCGCCTCCGACGCGCCCAAGGCGTCTCGGGATGGGTGGCCGAGCGGTTGAAGGCACCGGTCTTGAAAACCGGCAGACCCGCAAGGGTCTCGTGGGTTCGAATCCCACCCCATCCGCCATGATCACGGCAGCAATGACTTCCAGATCGTCCCGAAGGTGCAACTCGGCAATGCGCGCATTTTCGTTCACGCGCCGTCAGGACGACCTTTTCCGGCCATCCCTGGAGGCGATCATCGATCCGGGGCATCCGCTGGTGCGGCTGGTCCGGGAGATCGGCTGGCGGTTCCTTGCTGCCCGCTTCGGCTCGGTGTGCGCCCGCCGGCCGGGGCAGCCGCCGCTTCCCGCCCGTCTGATGGTGGGCTCCTGATTCTCAAGCACCTGCATCATCTCTCGGACGAGGCGCTGTGCGCGCGCTGGCTGGAGAACCCCTATTACCAGCACTTCTGCGGCGAGAAGAGCTTCCGGCACCGGCTGCCGTTCGACCGCTCATCGCTGAGCCGCTGGCAGGAGCGCGCGGAGCACCACTCCCGTGCTGCCGGTGCAGGTTGAGGGGATGGTGTGAGTTTTGCGCGATGGCGTGGTTAAACGCCCGTTGGTATGCGGCGATGTTCCATCGCACCAGGAAGAAAGCCGTTGCCGACGCCGAAGGGGGCGGCTCGTCTCCGGCCAGGACGCTTACCGTCTACCGATAGTAGCCCCCATAATAGGCCGGCTCAAGAAACATATGGCGAACGCGGTTAAGCACCAGTTTCAGCGATCGTGCGGCCGACAGTTGGTCCACTGCCGCGTCGATGCTGGAACGGGACGTCTTATCGGCCGCCACCACCAGCAGGATCTGGCTCATCGATCGCGCCAGGGCCGCCGCTTCATGCGTGGCCAACACCGGCGGCGAATCGAAAAGAACGATCCCGTCGGCAAACATCCGCGAAAGCTCTTCCAGCAAAGCCAGCATGCGTCTGCTGGTCATGAGTTCCGTGCTCAATTCGTGCGGTCGGCCGGCAGGAAGCACCAAAACACCCGGAACGGTGGTAGGGAGCAGGACATCGGCGACGGCTAAGGACGGGTCGAGAAGCAGATCCAGAAGGCCGCGGGACGCCTTGAAACCCATTTCCTTGTCGAACCGCGGGCGATGCAGGTCGCCATCGACGCACAGGACCCTGCCGTCGCGCTCAAGAGCCAGGCTCATCGCGAGACCGACGCTTACGAAGGTCTTTCCTTCCTCGGGCAAAGCGCTGGTGACCATAATGAGATTGCGGGCACCTTCGTGGTCATCGGTGGCGGCCATCTCAGTCAAGACATCGCGCTTTATCCGCCGGAACTCTTCACCGGTGGCGTTCTGGCTGTGCATCGGCGAGGCGATACCCTTGGCGTGGAGCCGCGCAAGATCGATCACGACCGGGGCTTGGGGTGGCGCGCCTGGGGCATGGCCGACGGGCCGGGAAACGGCGGGCGCCGGTCTTGGGATGACCCGAGGCCGGAGGGACGGCCCGTCGACGAGGGCTTCGAGCTTGTCCGCGGCTCTCTCGATCAGGGTGGGCTGCGCCGCCGGCAATCGGTCGTCTTGGATTGTTGGCTTGGTCGTGAGCATCCGTGTTCTCTTAGCGCGAGAGCCCCATCGAGCGGGACACCATTTCGAAGGGCGGTCGTAGCGATTGGCTTTCGATCGCGGCGCTGACCACTTTCCCCAGCCCCGTCCGCGCTTCGAGAGTCATCAGGACGCCATATGTGGACAGCAGGCCCACGGAAAGAACAACCAGGCCCATGAGCTCCATCCTGCGACGCATTCGAAAGCTCGGGCCGGGGACAAACGACACCGATCCGATGACTGGGAGATCGAAATCCGCGCGCAACCGCGTCGAGCTGGAGTAGGTAACCCGCAGAAGCGACAAAGCGATCGCCACGCCGATGCCGGCGGCGCAGGCCAACGGCAGGACGGCGGTCAGGAGCAGGCGCCGCGGCGGCCCCTTCGGTACCGCCGGTACCTGCGGCGGATCAACAATCCGGAACTGCACCTCGGCAGATTCGTCCCGATCACGCGAAACGCGGGCCAGCTCTCTTCTCGACAGGAGTTCTTCATACTGGCCTTTGAGCACACTATAGTCACGGTTCAGCTTGGCCATTTGGGCTTCGACTTCGGGGGCCCGATAGGCTCGGCTTTCTAGTTCCCTGAGCTCTTCTTGAGCTAGCGACAACTTCTCCTGCAATTTTGCGACTTCCGCCTGCTTGTCTACGACGCGCATTTTCAAGCTGGCAAATCCCGGATTGGGAACGGCATAGGGGGCGATCGAGATCCTGGTCGGGGCATTCCCCGAGCCTGTGTTCGAAGGTTCGTCGAGCGAACCTTCCTCGATCTTCCGCCGCAGCGCGATGACGTCCGGGTGTTTCTCTGTCAATCGCGTGAGAAGTTCCGCCAGTCTCGCCTGCATGGCGGCGAGGCGGGAGCCGTCGTCGGGCGGCGCAGCGCCCGGCTCGATCGTCTGCGGCGTGACCGCCATTTCAGCCCGGATGATGTCGAGTTCCGTCCGCGCGTCGCGTAACTCGGCGCCGATGGTTTTTACCTGCTGATGGGCGCCATCCAGGCTCGCCTGGAAGTTGCCGGAGGACGGCAGGTAAGCCAGGTTCTCCTGCTTGAAGGCAGCGGCGCGTTGCTCCGCAGCTTCCAGCTGGCGTTCGTATTCACTGATTTGCTGATCAAGAAAGCGGCGCGCCTGCTCCATATCTTCACGACCCAGGCCGAGGCTGCTATCGACAAAAACGTCCAGCAACGCCTGCGCAATGTCCGCGGCCTTCTGCGCACTGCCATAATTCACGGTAATGGCGAAGATGTGCGGCGCATCGGCGCCGACGGCGATCGACCTGTTGAGCGCCGCGAGCACGTCCTCGATTTTCTTCGGCGACAGGTCGGGGGGAGCAAGGTTGGTACGGCGCACCACTTCTTCCAGGTTGGGCCTCGACAGCAGGCTCTCCTGCATGGCGGCGATTTCCTGGTTGACGTCCCGCTCGACAGCCACGCCTTTCAGCAGCGGTTGCAGGACGGTCTTGGTATCCACATAAATCCGCGCTGTCGACCGATACGTATCCGGCAGCAGCGCAATGATTGCCCAGGCGAACAGGCAAACGGCCGTCGCAACCAGCACCGCGTATCCCCGAAAGCGGAGTACTGCAGTGAAGTAGATTGTGAGTCGCTCAATGATATCGCTCATGGCTCTTACGACATATTACATTTATTGTATCGTCTGCAAATAAACGTCGCAACAGTAACTGCCATTGATGGAAACAACAGTAAAATAACTTTCATAATTTTAGGGATATTCCCAAAATGCTAGGGATGTAACCATGCAAGTGGCCATCTGTTGCGGTGTTTTCCAAAAAAATTGCCCACTCAAGGCATAATTCACTAACTTATTTCTGCGGTGCGCCTGTTGTTTCTGTTTGGCCACGGCAGCGGTGCCGGTGTTGGCGGCCCAAGCTAGGGGTAAGTCATGTATGAATAATTGCGGTGACAAAAGCGCTTCTCGGGTCAAGGGTACTAAGCGGTGCCACGCCCGTCCACCCAAACTAAGAGGTACACCCTTCGGCGGACGGCTTGCGGCCAATGCGTTGCTCGAAAGCAGGACTTCGATGTTGTTGCCGGACCGGCTAACATTTCTCTGCTTTCGTCTGTCGCTGTAGCAAGGACGGCAAACGCAGAGCACTTCGTGTTTCTGCGATTGTGGGCACTTATGATAAATTAAACACTGTCTCGTTAGGACTACGACAAGAGATGTGCGCAGGCGTCGTGCAAGTTAAGCGCGTGGTTACGCCGCCCGCCTCTTGGCTGCCGACTTTGATCGTCATTGTCGATACCGAGGAGGAATTTGACTGGAGTGCTCCGTTTGATCACGCGTGCACGTCCGTTAGCAACATCGATTTGCAATTAGGGGCGCAGCGGGTCTTCGACAGCTACGGCTTGGTCCCCACCTATGTCATCGACTATCCGGTCGCAACGACGTCGTCGTCGGTGAACATTCTTCGCACTTTTGCGACGGCGGGACAGTGCGAAATCGGCGCTCATCTTCATCCATGGGTCAATCCACCGTTCGAGGGGCCGGTCGACAAAAAGCACTCGTATCCAGGAAACCTCCCTCCGGATCTCGAGCGGCGGAAGTTGGCCAGCCTGACGCAGGCTATCGCCTCGAACTTCGGCCAGGCTCCGATCGTGTACAAGGCCGGCCGCTATGGGCTCGGGCCCGCAACGGCGAACTCGCTGCGGTTCCTGGGTTACCGAATCGACTGCAGCGTTGTCCCGCACACCGATTTCTCCGCCGACGGAGGTCCGGACTATACCTCATACGTTGCGGTGCCTTTCGAGGTGGTGGACGGCCTGATCGAGCTTCCGCTCTCTGTGCACGTGGTCGGTCACTTGGCCGGATACGCGCCGAAGCTGTTCCGTTATCTTGGCGGTCCCTTGGCGCGTCGGCTAAAGCTGGCGGGCCTTTCGGCGCGCCTCGGCCTGCTTGAACGGCTGCGGTTAAGTCCGGAGGGGCACACCCTGGCGGATATGATCCGGCAGACCCGCGCCGCGCTCAAGGCGGGGACCAAGATTTTCATGCTGACCTACCACAGCTCATCGTTGAAGCCAGGAGCCACGGCCTACGCGAGAAACGAAGGTGAGCGAGACCAGCTGTTGGCAAGGCTGGAAGGCTATATCGCGTTCTTTGTCAACGAACTCGGTGGGCGGACCGACACGGCGTCGCGGATCGCGGCGGCGCTCTGCCCGCCGGCGCCGGTTGCCTCCTCGTGAGTACCTCTTTGGGCGGCACTTCTACCCAATCAAGGACGGCGCAGTTCAACGTCCGTCGAGGTCCCATGACGAGCGGTGCTGTTCTCGTATTTGGCGACGACACCCGGAGCTTTCTCGCTATTGCTCGCGCATTGGGCCGCCACGGCGTCAGGGTTCATGCCGCGCCGACGAACATGCGTTCGCCAGCATTACGGTGCCGATACATCGCGGCCATTCACGATTTGCCTCCGTGGATGGGTGACGGGTCCGAGTGGGAGACTGCCGTTCGCGCCCTGCTGCAGGCTGTTACCTTCGATCTGGTCATTCCGTGCAATGAAACGGCGTTGTTGCCGATGCACCGTCATCGCACACAGCTCTCAAGCTTGGCGCGGCTGGCGCTACCCGACGAGCGGGCGATGGAGATCCTGTTCGACAAGCACGAGACGCGTAAATTGGCTTCGCGGCTAGGTGTGCCCATAGCCCGGGGACGGCTAACCCGTCAGGACGACACGGCCGCAGAGGTCACGGCTGAACTTGGTCTACCCATTATCGTGAAGCCCCGCCGATCCTATACGCTCGCAGGCTTGCCAACCCGTGAAAAGGTGCACGCGGCGAAGAACGTGAACCAGCTCCAAAAGCTGCTTTCCGGCCGCAACGGCGAGGAAATGCTCGTCGAGCAGTTTTTTCCAGGGCGGGGTCTCGGTCTGTCTCTTCTCGGCGACCGTGGTCGACTGTTGCAGGTGTTTCAGCACAACCGGGTACGCGAGGACGCCACCGGCAGTTATTACCGCGTCAGTGGGAGTCCCTGTCCAGCGTTGGTTAGCGCTTGCCAAGCGATCATCGCGTCTCTGAACTACACCGGCCTCGCGATGTTCGAGTTCAGACGGAACGCCGAGGGAAAGTGGGTCTTACTCGAAGTGAACGCGCGCCCGTGGGGCTCGATGGCCTTGCCGCTGGCACTGGGAGTAGACTTTCCGTACCGGTGGCTTCGCCTCCTCGTCGCTGGAGAGGAGAGCCCCCCGGTGGACTATCGCGAGGGTGTCTTCGGCCGCAATTTCGCGCTGGATCTGGGGGCAACTGTTTCCGAGTTTCGATCGGAACGGCGCGGTCCGTGGAACGCCGCCTCGTTCACAATCCATCGCGCAGCGGAACTGCTGCGTCCTCTGACAGGACGAGAGGTGCACGACGTCCTTGTCAGGGACGACATCGGTCCCGCCGTGAGGGAGCTGCGGGATCTCACGCTTCGGGGCCTGCGCCGGATCGGCGGCCGTGGTCCGCTCGTTCGGGCGTGGGCGCGCGCCCGCGTTCGGTCGGCGTGCCGTCGTCCTGGGCAGCTCCGCTTGTTGTTCGTCTGCCACGGGAATATCTGCCGAAGTCCGTTCGCCGCCGCTCTCGCCCGCCGCCGCTTCGGCGAAGCGGGACCGATTGTCGAATCCGCCGGAACCCTTTCGCGGCCCGGACGACCGACGCCGGCTTGCGGTATCCGAGCCGCGCTGACGCAGGGGATCGATCTCTCCGCGCATCGGTCCGCGTGGTTGACACGCGAGGACGCGGAGGCGGCGTCCCTGCTGATTGTGTTCGACGAAATCAATCGCGCAGCAGTCTTCGACCGGTATCCCGACCTCAGGGCGCCGGTCATTTGCCTGGGCGACCTGACGGGCGAGGGGGTCATTGCCGATCCCATCGGCGGCGATCTCGCCGACTTCGAGCGTGCTTATGCACGGATCGCGGCAGGTATAGATGAGCTCTCGCGGCTGCTGTTCGATCATAACCGTGACGAAGCGGCCACCCTTCCAGAGAACGACGGGGGTATCCCATGCAGTTCTCCGTTCTGATCGCGACCCGGAACCGCCCGGGGCTCTTCGAGAGAGCGATCGCGTCCGTTCTTGCGAACCGGGGCGCCGATTTTGAAGTCATTGTCATCGACGACGGAACTGAGCCGCCCTTCCGGGAGCAGCTCGACCGTCTCGAAGCAAGGCTGGTTGCGGCGGAGGGCGAGCGGGTGCGCTTCCATCACCTGCCGCACCGCGAGCGGGGACATGGGCAAAGCTATGTCTTGAACTACGGCGTGAGGCACGCCCGAGGCAACTATGTCTGCTTCCTCGACGACGACGATTACTGGACAGACCCTGATCATCTGGCACGCACGGCACGGATCGTCGACCTGTCGGCTCGGTCGGTCGATCTTCTGTTCTTCGACCAGGCTGCCTTCGACAGGAGCATCTTGATCGACCGGCCGATCTGGTTGGAAGACTTAGGGCGGCGACTTGCGACCGAAGCGACGCCGGACAGCGAAGGTGCCTACGATGTCAATGTAGAGCAGTTGTTGACAGCCGCCGGCCACGGCCACGTCAATACGACGATCGTGCGCCGCGCCTTTTATCGGGCGGTGGGTGGCTTCGACGACGAGATCCGGTACGAGTGTGACCGGGACTTTTATCTCCGTGCCATCGACCGCGCAAAACTGATTAAGTACGCGCCAAGAGTGGTGTCGCGCCACAATGTCCCTGATCCGTCGGCCGGCCAGAACATGTCGACCACCGTCACAAAGATGGAGAAACTGCGATACCGGCTATCGGTCCTGGGGAAGGCCAACGACGGATCGAGGCATGCCGCCATTCGAGATTATGCTCGCCGGCACAAAGCCTACACCCTGAAGCATTTGGCCCTGGCCGCATATTCGGCGGACGATTTGGATCAGGCGCGCACTTATGCGTGGCGCGGGTTGCGGGAAGCATTCAGCGCCAAATGGCTGGTAGTCACTTGTGGTCTTGTGGGTCGGTGGTTATTTGCCGGTTGTCCTCCGGCCCATAGAAAATGCTCTCACGCTTAAGGCACGGGCCGATGCTGGTAGATGGAGAGAAGAGCATGAAGATATACAATCAAAGCTCAAGGTATAATTGGTAGTTATGAGCCGTATTGATATTGTTGTCCCTTGCTACAAGTATGCGCACTTCCTGAAAGAATGCGTAGACAGCGTGCTCAGCCAATCGTTAGATGACGTTCGCGTGTTGATTATCAACGATGCATCGCCGGACTGCACGGATGCTGTTGCCACCGCGTTGTCCGATGCCGACACTCGGGTGTTCTATCGGCGCCATGAACAAAACAGCGGCCATATCGCCACCTATAATGAAGGTTTGCTGGACTGGGCGCGTGCAGATTACAGCCTGCTTTTGTCGGCCGATGACTATTTGCTACCCGGTGCGCTGGCACGGGCCGTTCAACTAATGGATTTGCATCCTGACGTAGGCTTTACCTTTGGTCCAGCGATCAAGTTGCTTCCCGGCGAACTCCCCCCAGCGACCGATGTTGAGCCGCCGGCAACCTACCGGGTTGTAAGCGGACTGGAGTTCGTGGAACTCAGCGGCCCGGTCGACATCGTCCATACACCGACGGCGGTGGTCCGCACGAAGCTTCAGCAACGCCTCGGCGGCTACCGGGCAGATTTGCCCCATGCTGGCGACATGGAGATGTGGCTGCGCTTTGCAGCCCATGGCGCAGTGGGAATAATCGATGCCAAGCAAGCGGTTTACCGCCGCCATGAAACGAACATGTCGCTCTCGCACTTTATCCCAAACGTCCTTGTCCTGCCCGATCTGCAGCAACGCAAGGCGGTGTTCGAGGTGTTTTTCAAGACTTGCGGCCAGACGCTTGCCGATTACGACCGCCTACTCGCCAGAACAGTCGGTGCGCTGGCGGAAGAAGCTGCCTGGGAAGCGCACCTTGCCTTCGAACGCGGGCAATTGGCAGAATGCGACGAAATCATGAGGTTCGCCTGGGAGACCTATCCAGGCGTCAGGTATTCGCGGCCGGGTATAAATTTAATGATCAAGCGAGCCCTCGGGCTAAAGGTCTGGTCAACGGTGGGCCCAGCCCTCGACGCTCTACGTCGGGTCGTGTCGTTAAAGGCGATTGGTCACCCTACCGCTGAGCGAATGCTGCCCCGGGGCTGATTGGCTTCGGTCCTCGGGATATATGAAGGCTATGCGGATCCTTTTCGCGACAACCCACAAGCATCTGCCGGAACTGCGTGGCGGTATGGAGGTTAATACCCATGAATTGGCGCGTGAGTTTATTTCGCGTGGACATGCGGTGGGCGTTGTATGCGGCCTTGCTGGTGTCGGATTTACTGGCCTTATAGCGCGATCGTGCATCAAGTTATTGGGCACAATCGCTCCATGCGACACTCAAAATGGCTATCCTGTTTGGCGGGCCTGGGATAGCGTGCAGGTGGTCCCAAATGTGGTCAAGGCTTTCCAACCGGATGGGATCATCGTTCAGGGCGGTGCAGGTTTCGACGAATTGCTCCGTTGCTGTCTGGCAATGTCATTGCCGGTCGTGTGTTATCTACACACCCCAGACCGCTTGCCTCTCGCAGAAGATGTTCAGGCGAATCCCAACCTTCATTTCGTCGCCAACTCGCAGTTCACGAGAGCATTGCATCCGGACAAGGCGATCAGCGAGGTTTTCCATCCTCTAATTCGCCGCGCTGATTACGAAGTTCAATCTGACCGATCAAGCGCCATATTTGTCAATCCTGCGCTCCACAAGGGGTTGGAGGTGGTCGAACAAATAGCCACTGCGCGAGCGGATGTTCCGTTCCTATTCGTCGCGAACCGGCGCGATCGCGGGGGCGGGGTCGGAGGACGCATTCTTGAATGTCCCAATGTCCGTACAATTGGACCATTTCGCGACATGCGTAAAGTCTACTGCCGAGCCAAATTGGTTTGTATGCCAAGCCAGTGGCTGGAAACTTGGGGACGCGTCGCCAGTGAAGCGCATTTCAGTGGGATACCGGTGCTGAGCAGTGACCGTGGTGGGTTGCCGGAAGCAGTGGGGCCAGGAGGACTCTGCCTTCCTATCAACGCTCCCCTTGACGACTGGCTGTCGGCGTTTTCCTCAATTTGGGATGACGGTAATCGTTATGAAACATTTCGAAAAGCGGCACTCTGCTATGCTGAACGCCCAGACATCGATCCGAGTGTAATCGTCGCATCCTTCCTAAAATATCTGAACAGTATACTTTAGGTCGATGAATATGGTGAGTATAAATAGGCTGGAACGATTGCCGACATCGGCCCACATCTTGATGTGTAGCGATCCAGGATACTTCCAACATTTGGCGGTCTGCTTGTCATCGCTCGCTGAGTCCAATCTGTGCATCGATTTCGACGTAGTCATATTGATAACGCGGTACACGGACGAAAGTGCTGCCAAGCTTAGGCGCAGCCTTGAACAATATTATAATATAACACTTCGCCTAATAAAATTCGATGAATCTTCTTTAGACGGATTACCGCTAACGCCATACTATAATTCTGCTGAAATATATGCACGTTTCTGGGTAGCAGACTATTTTGATGAAAAGGTTACTCGTGTTATTTACCTTGACGGCGACATAGTCGTGGTCGGTTCGCTTCAAGAGTTGCTAATTATTCCGTTACACAACGCTGTTCTCGCAGCAGTGTCCATTCCGGGATCACAGCGGCCAGCGATACTAGGATATGATCCAGCCGATGAGTACTTTAATTCCGGCGTTATGGTAATCAACCTCAAACGGTGGCGTGATACGAAGGCTCGAGAGAGACTGGTGGAAACCTCTTATCATATCGCTCATAAACTCAATGATCCAGACCAGGACGTATTGAATTATTGTTTTCATGGAGAGCGTGTTCGGCTTGACTATGTATGGAATGTAATTACGCCATTCTTTCGGAAAAAAAGTGCATTACCACTGGCTAAAGATGAGATAGAGCGGGTCGTCCGCGAAGCACGAATTATTCATTTTAATGGATGTTCAAAACCGTGGCAATATTTATGTCAACACCCACTCCAGAAAGAGTATACGCGGCACCTAGATAAAACGGAGTGGCGTAATTTTTGTCCTATAGATTACAATACCATGAATGTCGTCAAGCGGTTTATTAGCGCTAAAATTGGCGAAAGCCGTGCAGAAGGTATCGGTAGGATTTTCTGGAGACTTGCGGGTGCTGTCGCAAAAGCTGGTATAAAACAGCATTAATCATTGATGCGTAAACTTCTAAATAGAGGGATCGAGGAGGTGGGCGCAACCGGGAAAACTGGTGCGGGCAGGATCTAGCGGTCTCGACCCATCCGTCGGAGATCGTCGCACAAGCGCCGATCTCATCTCAAAGAGGGGTTCTCGCAGCGCATTGTTACTAAAGGGTTATCTCAGAGTTTCTGGGTTGATGCGCCCACCGGAGAGCTCCCGTTTCGCAGGGGGCGCTTCCGCTTGAGAGGATCGCTGTGTGCCGACGCCCAAGCCCCGAGCCAGGACCACGAAACCCCAGCGGACGGACGCTTCCTTGATATGCAGCACCAAGCGACCTACTTCCGCCGCCAACGGGTGCCCGCAAAGAAAAACGCCGGCGAGCCAGCCGAAAGCCGCGCCGGCCGCGGCCAAGATTAATACTTCGACCTGTCCCAAGCCTTCACCAAAAATGATTACGACTGCAGGCACCGTCAATGCCATGGCGGTAACAATCATGGCTACGCAGGCTGCGCGAACGATGCTGCCGACACGAACACTCACGACGCCGGTCGCATAATGCAGCCAAACCCACGCATGGGCGGCACTGATCGGGATTACCGCGAGCGCTACGGCTTCGATTCCATGCATCGCCGCCACGACCACCCCGACGACGGCGATCACCTGATTGATCAGTTGAATGCGCAAGATCACGTTAACCCGTCCGAGGGCGACCAGCAACGGATTGGCTACGCACGGTATGATCCAAAAAAGACCACCGATGGCTATCAGACGAAGCAGAAGGGCTGCATCGATCCACTGATCACCGAACATCACGTGAATAATCGGCTCTGCGCAAAGAGATAAAAAACACATAAAAGGCCATGTTACAACAGCAAGATAGCTGATCGTCTGCGCAAAAGCGGGGCTAACGTCGCTATCCGTGCGATTAAGCCGTGAAAACAACGGCAACATCAAGGGATGTATCGCATCCATGATTAATTTTGAGAATAAACCTGATACACTCTGGCTCCGGGAGAAAAGCCCCATTGCTTCAAGAGTAACGAACTTAGCTGTAATTAGATTAGCAATATTGCCACTCACTTGAGATAGGAGAGAGCTGAGCGTGACCATACCGCCGAAACGAAACACCGCCCTCGCTCCAATGTACGAGGGCATAAAGTGTTGCAATTGGGGCCGGCAGCAAGTTGCAACCGCAGCAGTCACGAGCTGGCTGGCGACAGATGCCCATGCCAAGCTTACAAAGCCCCAGCCTGAGGCCGCTAACGCGACCGAACATCCTGCATTCGCGACAGTGGCAGCGAGGTTGATTCTTAACAGCAGATCAAACCGCATTTCTCTTTGTAATACGGCTAAGATCGTGGAGCTGATGGGCATTATAATTAAGTTCAATAACAATACATATACAGCGATCCGTACGCCGTCACCGTACAAACGCGCTATTATTGGTGTTACAAAAAATATTAATGAGGCTAATAACCATGCCGCGACAAGGGTAACAAATAAGCAGGCACGTACATCGGAGTGGGATAATGTTGTCTTATGTATAATATAGCTATTGACGCCCATGTCTCTGATGGCTTGGGTGAAGCTAATAAGCGAAAATGCTACAGCAAAAATGCCAAATTGCTCTGGTGTTATTAGCCTAGCGACGACCATGCTGGCAATCAACTGTATTATTAGGGAGATATATTTCTCAGAAAATGAAAATATCAGAGAGGATCGAATGCCTGCCATCTAGTAACGAGCCTGTCGTAATGCGTTTAGGGGCATCTGTGTTTAACGTCGACCTAACTGTGCTCGACGTCACGCACGCGCTCCGCATGTGGAACTGGTTTGGGCAGGCACACTTGCCGTGAGCGGCCGAAGCGCGGCCTTTGCGCCGCCCTCATGCACCCGTTCCAGAAACAGGGCGAAGTTCAGCAGGGACCAGAGGCAGGCGCCGTGGTCGGCGCGGCCTGAGCGGTGGTCTTCGATGGCCCGGCGAACGAAGTTCATGTCGAAAAAGCCGGAGTCGGCCAGAGGGCCCCCGCTCAGCGTCGCGCGCATCCGGTCATGCAGGGGGCCGCGAAGCCAGCGGGTCACCGGCAGCGAGAAGCCCTGCTTCGGGCGATCGACGATGTGTTCCGGCAGCCGCGCCTGGATCGCCTGCTTCAAGATGAACTTGCCGGTCGGGCCGCGCAGCTTGAAGGAGCTGGGCAGCGTTGCGCTCCATTCGACAAAGGGGTGGTCGAGAAAGGGCGTCCGCACCTCCAGGCCGTGTGCCATGCTCATGCGGTCGACCTTGGTGAGGATGCCGCCGGCGAGCCAGGTCTTGAGATCCGCGTACTGGATGCGCGACAGCAGATCCTCTGCCGGTGCCGCCCGCATATGGGTGTCCAGCACCTCAACGGCCCGGTAGCCCTGCAGGCTGCGACGCATGGCATCCGAGAACAGAGGACGACGCTGATCGTCGGTGAGGATCGAGACGGCGCGGAAGTAGCCTCTGACCGGATCATCCGCCAGCGCCTGGAACGTTGTCCGGCCCCGAACCGCCTGCGGCGCCCAGTCGAGTTTGGGATAGAGCCGGCCCAGTCCGCCAAACAGGGGGCGCCGCAGCGGTGCCGGCAGCAACCTCCGGATGCGCTCCTCGGCCATGCTCAGGCGGTAGCGACGATAGCCGGCGAACAGCTCGTCGCCGCCGTCTCCTGACAGCGCAACCGTGACGCGACGCCGGGCCAGGGCGCACACCTGATAGGTCGGCATCGCCGAATTGTCCGCAAAGGGCTCGTCGAAGTGGGTGGCGAGCCGATCGAGAAGATCGAAGTCGTCCGCCTCCACCCGGTAGCTTTGGTGGTCGGTACCGTACCGCCGGGCAACTTCGGCCGCATGTGCGGATTCATCGAAGTCGGCACTGGCGAAGCCGATCGCGCAGGTGCGGACAGGTTCGCTGGACAGCTCCGCCATCAGCGACACCACGGTGCTCGAGTCGATCCCACCGGAAAGAAAGGCACCGAGCGGAACATCGGAGATCAGCCGGATCCGGACGGCCTCGCGCAGCCGCTCGACCAACTCCGCAGCGGCTGCACCGGTTTGGGTAGCGAGCGGCTGGAAAGAGACATCCCAGTACCGCCTTGGCGCCCTTGCGGCCTCGCCGCGCCGAACGGTCAGGGTGTGCCCCGGGGGGAGCTTATGACAGCCGGCGTAAATGGTTTTGGGGTCGGGGACGTAGCCATAGGCGAAATAGTCCTCGACGGCGCGCGCGTCCAACTGTCGGCGGACGTCCGGATGAACGAGCACCCCCTTGAGCTCGGATGCGAACAGCAGCCATCCGTTCTCCAGCAGGGTGTAGTACAGCGGCTTCACGCCGAGCCGGTCCCGCGCGAGAAACATCGTGCGTGTGCGGGCATCCCACACCGCGAAGGCGAACATTCCGCGAAAGCGCGACACGCACTGTTCGCCCCACTCCTCCCAGGCGTGGACGATAACTTCTGTGTCGCTGCGGCTGCGGAACTCATGGCCAACGCTCGCCAGCTCCTCGACGAGCTCGGCGAAATTGAAGATCTCTCCGTTGAAGACGACGCAGACGGTCCCATCCTCGTTGAACAGCGGTTGGTGTCCGCCCGCCAGGTCGATGATCGACAGTCGTCGATGGCCGAGACCGAGTCCGGGCGCGCGGAAGTAGCCGCTGTCGTCCGGGCCGCGATGGGCCAGGCGCGTGGTCATCTCGCCAAGCAGATCCCCGCTGACGGGCCGCTCGCCGCGGGTATCGAAGATGCCGACCAGCCCGCACATCAGCGGGTCTCCCGCGATGACGAAGGGCGGCTCATGCCAACTCCCTCGCGATCAGCGGCCCGATCAGGTTTGCGACCGGCAGCGGCAGCTTTTTCCAAAGCGAGATGGCCCGGGCGAACCGCGGGTTCTGTGTGTTCAGATCGGGAATGTCTCTGCGGTTGATGAGCTTGTATTCGTAGTACAGGGGCTGTGCTTCGAAGCCCCAATGCCTCTTGTAGTCGTAGGACCCGGTCCCAGACTTGCTGCGTCCGAAGTCGAAGACGCAGTATCCGCGCTCGCACGCGCGCTTCATCGTTTCCCAGTACATCAGGTCGTGAGCGGCGTATTGGCGTGCCGCCCTGGTGCCGCCGCCGAAGTAAGGCATGACCTGATCCCGATGCAGGAAAACCATAACCGAGGAGAGCACGCGGCCCTGGTACGCTACCGAGACGATTTCCACCTGCGGGCCGAACACCGACAGGATCTTTGCGAAATAGCGCTTGGGGAGGACAGGCGTGCCCAGATCCCGGTAGCTCTCCGAAAAAACACGGTAGAAATCGTCGACGTTCGGATCGATCCGGGTCTCCAGGCCGGCGGCGAGACCTTTGCGGATCACCGCCCGCTGCTTGCGCGGCACCGCCTTCAGATTGGTCTCGACGTCGGGCGATAGGGTCTTTCGAAAGTAGGCATAGAGCGCCGCGTTGCAGTGCCAGTCGGCGTGCATCGGGGCCTCCAGACGATACTCCAGATGCGCGACGCCCAGGTCCTCCGCGAGCTTGATCGCCGCCCGGTCCAGAGCATCGATGATCGGGACATCGCTTGCGGCGGGGCCACCCAGCACGAGAAATGCGGTCGAGACCAGCGCGTTGTCGAAAAGGCGTCCGCGGACATGGACGAGCGGAAGCACGCCTTGCACGCGTCCCCTGACCTCCGCCATAAGGAAATGGCAGCAATGGCCCAGCCCTGCTTCGAGGACATGCCGCCAGCCGGAGCGATGAAAAAACGTTGCCTGAGGACATCCGTCCACGAAAGCATCCCACGCCCAGGCGTTGGAGTCGTCGAGTTCGCGGATGACAACCGGATGCGACGAGAAAGCGTTCACGGATTCGTTCCGCGCAATCCGTAAACTCGATCCATCCGGTCCCAGCGAAATTCCGCGAGCAGACGCCGCAGCTTCCCCCGCATGCGGGCGAGATTGAGATAATGCCGCGCTCGGGTTCGCACGCTGCAGGGGCGCATCCGCGGCTGGCCGGGATCGATCTCCCAGGGATGGAAGTAAAAGATGCCGGGGGCGCATTCCTTGGCGTTCACCCGTCGCAATGCCCACGCCGAGAGAGAGTAGGGAAGCAACCGGAAGTAGCCGCCGCCGGCGCAGGGAAAGTTCCGTTTCAGGATGCGGGTTGTCGTCAGCGGCAGCTCGATGATCCCGATATCGGCGGCGGGCGAAAACGGTCTCCGCGGCGCGTCGGGCGCTCCGTAATGGTCGTGCTGAATGGGGTAAACACTGGAACTGTACTCATACCCCGCGGCCGCCAGCGCTTCGTAGGCCCAGGTCATCGAACTGTCGAGCGAGAAGCTGGCGGCGCGATATCCCTTGATCGCCGCGCCGGAGGCGTCCTCCAACAGCTTTTTCGTGCGCGAGACATCCTCGATGAACTCGCCTGGCGATTGCTCGCCGACCCGCCGATGGGCGTATCCGTGACTGGCAATCTCATGTCCGCTCTCGGCGATCTGGCGGACTAGGCCGGGGTAGCGCTCCGCGATCCAGCCCAGCACGAAAAAGGTCGCGAACGATTTGCTTTCATGGAGCAGTTCGAGGACCGCCTGGGTATTGGCGATGACGCGATGTTGAAGTCGGCCCCAATCTTCAACAGAAATAGTTTGGGAAAACGCCGATACCTGAAAGTAGTCTTCGACGTCGACGGTCATGGCGTTGACGATGTGTGGCGTCGCCTCCGCTGGCGGAGTGCCCCGGCAGTTGTCAGCCGAGACGGTGCCGCATGTGGGGGAAAAAACGGCAGAATCAGGTCGACTCCTTTCCGCCCCCTCTGCTGCGACCCGCAAGAATTCCAACGTCGGTCCGTCGCCGTTCAACGCGGTCTGGACAGCGCACCGGCGATCAGCCGGGTCCGGGCCTGCCGCTTTCTCCCCACCTCGACCGCAGCCCGGGGCGAGTTTCCGTGAAGTCAAATTCGCATTGCGATGAGTGAGCGCAACTTCCTGCCCGCTGATTACTGCAGCGGGCGAACCGTTGCGTTCGAACAAAGAATAAAAAGGCCTCAGCATCATCCGTTCCGAGCGTGCCGGCTCCGGCCAGGGTGCCCTTCACCGGGCCCGATCCACAACATTCATTCGGATGTACAGGCATGACCAATTGGGAGTAAGCGCGTTCCATTGACGCTATGGCAGGCTACGTCCGAGCGCCGGCCGGCCGGCCGGCAGCGCCGCGCACTCCGTAATTTCTCCGGATGACAGGGTCGGTGGATCTCAATCAGGGGGGCCAGCTTCTGCGGTATCGGGCGGACGCGTAGCGAAAAAACTGCTTCAAAAACACCCCATTTGTGCCAATCTTCTGCCTTCTTCATCTGCTTTCAGCAGGAGTGGTCGGGAGAGGCCGCTGCTTAGCCGTAAATCCCGGCCTGAATTTTGGCAGTGACTGTGCTGCGTAAAGTGTGGTCTTAGAGGAGAAATGCGTAAATGAAGCAGAAATATCGTGGAAATATTTTGTTTTTGTTTGCGGTTATTGGCGCAATGGCCGCATCAGAGGCAAATGCTACCATTCTGACTGTGGGCCCGACAGGAAAAATGTATAAGACTGTGGCCAGCGCCGTTGCTGCCGCGCGGGACGGCGATGTGTTGCAAGTCCAGGCCGGAACCTACACCAACGATTTCGCCTACGTGAACAAGCAGATCAGCATCGTCGGCGTCGGCGGCATGGCGCGTATGGTGGCAACGCAACTCATTCCCAACGGCAAGGGCATCTTCGTCACCAGCAAGAACATCACCTTCGACCACATTGAATTCGGGGGCGCGCGGGTGGCAGACGCCAACGGTGCCGGGATCAGATACGAAGGCGGCAATCTCACCATCGAAAAGTGCTATTTCCACGACAACGAAAACGGGATTCTGGCAAACCCGGTGGCGTCCGGAACCATTGTGATCTCCAACTCGGAATTTGCCCGAAACGGCCGTGGTGATGGCTATACGCACGGTCTTTATGTGAACAAGATCGCAAGTCTGCAGGTGAGCAACAGTTACTTCCACGACACAAAGGTCGGACACCACATCAAGAGCCGGGCGTCGAGCACGACCATCAACGGTAATCGCATCGCCGACGGCACCAACGGAACGGCCAGCTATAATATCGATTTGCCCAATGGTGGCGTTTCGGTCGTAACCAACAACAACATCGTGCAGAGTGCGACAAGCCAGAATCCCGCGCTCATTCACTTTGGCGGCGAAGGCACTCCTTATTCAAACTCGTCCCTTCGAGTCGGGAACAATATCCTTCAGAATTATCGGTCATCAGCAACGGGCGTCGTTAACCAAACCTCCATTACCGTGAGCATCACCAGTAATAAGCGCTATCAATTGCCCACGCTGGCGTCCGGTCCCAATACCCAGTCGAATAATACTGTCCTGACCAAGCCGGTGCTGGTCGATACCACTTCACCCTGGCTGAATTAATCGATCTCGTTGTCAATATTATCAGTTAGGTTGCTACGTAAATGGCGGCCTGAGGAGAATACTTAAATGAGCCAGCAATCCTGCAGAACTCTCTCACTTCTCTTTGCGGTTGTCGGTGCATTGGTGGCGGTACCTCGGGCGAACGCGTCAATACTGACCGTCGGCCCGGGGAAGATGTATAAGACGGTGGCCAGCGCGGTCGCAGCCGCGCGGGACGGCGATGTGGTGCGTGTGCAAGCCGGAACCTACACCAACGATTTCGCCTACGTGAACAAGCAGATCAGCATCGTCGGCGTCGGCGGCATGGCGCGCATGGTGGCAACGCAGAACATTCCCAACGGCAAAGCCATATTCGTCACCAGCAATAACGTCACTCTGAATCACATCGAATTTGCCGGTGCTCGGGTCGCCGATGCCAATGGCGCCGGTATCAGGTACGAAGGTGGCAACCTTGTTATCAAGAAGTGTTATTTTCACGATAACGAAAACGGAATTCTGGCAACCTCGGTGGAGACTGGAAGCATTGTTATTGGAAGTTCGGAGTTCGCCAGCAACGGCCGCGGTGATGGCTACACGCACGGCGTCTATGTGAACAGAATCGCAAGTTTGCGGGTGCTTAACAGTTATTTCCACAACACAAAAGTCGGCCACCACATCAAGAGCCGCGCATTGCAAACGACCATTCGCGGTAATCGCATCGACGACGGCATAAACGGCACGGCCAGTTACAATATCGATCTGCCTAATGGCGGCGTTTCTGTCGTCGCCGATAATAACATCGTGCAGAGAGCCACCAGCCAGAATCCGGCGCTCATTCACTTCGGCGGAGAAGGAACACCTTATGCAGGATCATCTCTTCGCGTGGCAAATAATACCTTGCAGAATTTCCGGTCGTCTGCAACAGGCGTCTTAAACCACACTTCTATTACCGTCACTATCAACGGCAACAAGCTTTATGGCTTGCCGACTGTTGCGTCTGGTCCGAACTCCCAGTCCAACAACACCGTCCTGTCCACCCCGGTGCCTGTCGATACCAGTTCGCCCTGGATGAATTGAGAACGGGTGCCAGGACCGGTCGTTATGGGAAGCGGCGGAGCCATAACGGCCGGGAGGCGCCGTAGGGCCGGGGGGGGCCTCAGCGATCCGCCGCCACCTCGCCCATCTTGTGGCGCAGGGCGGTGAGGTGGTCTGCCGCCTCCCGATCCCCCAGGGCGACCGCAGTGGCATACCCGCTAATGGCCTTGCCGACGTCCGGGCGTAGCCCGCTCACCTGCGCACCTTGCAGAAACAATGGATCGTAGCTTTGAGCGAGCTTACGGGTCGCCTCGGAACTGCCGTGCCGCGAGGCCAGCGCGTAGTACAAGCGTGCCGCTGCGATATCTCCCCGCGCCGCCAGGGTGTCGCCTTCGCCGAGTGCGTCGTCAACAAGCTCTGCTGACGACAGGAATTCTTCCGCTGGCCCTTCGCCGGCTTCCTGGGACGCTTGAGCGGAAGTCTTCTTGTTGCCGGCGTCCGGTTCCCCAGAAATGCTTTCCGGGTTTTGGTTCGGCGACCCCCTTGAGTCTAAGGGCATCGAAGAACTGCCCCCATCCCGGGAAGACATGGAAGGAGGATCCCTCGTGGCCACCGCCTGCGAACTCGTATCCGGTGCTTGTTCAGGGGCGCTTGAAATCGTGTCCGGTGACAACCATGCCGCGGGCTGTTTCCCGAAATAGGCGAGCGACACGGCCAGCACTGTAGCTCCGGCGACGCCTGCCGCCCCCAGCCGCCAGCGGCGCATAGCGGGAATACGGCCCACGGCAGGCTCCTGGGAAACGACTGGGTTGGCCTCGTCGCGGGGCACCGCCAGGGTCTGCTCATCGCTCCGGTCGGAACAGCGCCCGGACGGTGAAACATCTGGTGCTGCGGACGTCCGGGCCGAACCACCAATACCCAGGTCTCCGGCAGCCTCGTGGACAAGAGCGGCATCGACCCGTTTCAAGCCTTCCACGTCGGCCAGCAACAGCGAGGCGACGGCGATCCGGTTGATCGTGCCCGGAATGCCGCGACTATAGTCCGCGAGGACATCGAGTGCCTGGGGAGTAAACACATCGGAGCCGGGACTTCCGGCCGTTTTGAGGCGGTGACGGACGTATGACGGAATGTCTTCATCTGGCAGGCAGCGCATTCGGATCAGCCGGAAGGCGAAGCCATGAGGCGAGCAGGCAAGTTTGTCGACAAGCGTCTCGGTCCCGGCCAGCAGGAGCACTTCAGCGGACCGATGGTTCATCGCCGAACGGCAAATCTGTTGGAGGGCAGCATCGGACAAATCGTCCGCGGCATCGACGATCACCGCCATCGGTCGAGGAGGCGATCCGGCCGCCGGCTTTCCAGCGTGGCCGTCGGCGTCGCCGCCTGGTGGGTCAGGCGCGATTTGGTTCGCTGGGACGTGGACTGCGCCCCAGCGAACGGACCATCTCCAGGCCTCGAGATTTTCCCCCAGTTGGCGCAGGAGGGTAGTCTTTCCGACACCCGGTGCCCCGATCAGGAGCAGGGCGCCGCTGCCCGCCTCGATTTCGTGCAGGAGGCGTGCATAAACATCCCGGAATGGCTTGGAAGGGAAAATAAAGCGGGGATCGCACTCGCGCGCGAAAGCATCTTCATTGAGTGCAAAGGTCCGGAAGAACATTCACCGTCCCGCAGTCACCGGTCTCTTTCCGCCAAGACTATCAGTAAAATGACGGCCTGGATGTCTGGCCGAAAGGAGGATGATCGAACGAAGGACGTGGGATCCGGCGGAGCAGTCGCCTGAACGCACAGCGGAGGACCACGCTGAACCTGTGGCGGAATTGACTTTCCAGAAAAGCGGCCGCCTCATTGTGATGATTGGATTTCCATGGTCGCTCTTGAAGATGTATGCAAAGTAGGCGGCGGGCAATAACGGTGCCATCGACCCATGTATGCTGAATATTACGGACTATCTCTTGCTCCTTTCCAATTGACGCCGGACGATCGGTTCTTTTTCGCAAGCCGGCCGCATCGGAAAGCGCTCTCGTACTTGAATTACGGCCTCAGCAAAGGCGAGGGATTCGTCGTTGTGACCGGAGAGGTTGGGGCCGGGAAAACCACCATCCTCGGGCACCTTCGCGCCTCCTTACAAGATCCGCGGCTGCAAATGGCTTGGCTGACCACGACGCAGGTGACCGCGGATGATCTGATCCGATTGATTACGGCGGCCTTTGGCCTTTCTGCAGAGGCGCCTCCCGGCGATAAGGCAACCCTGCTGCGGCGTATCGAGGACTTTCTGAAGCGCACGCACCATGACGGTAAGCGCGCCTGCCTTGTGATCGATGAGGCGCAGAGTCTTCTGGCCGGGTCCCTCGAGGAGCTGCGGATGCTGTCCAATTTTCAGAGCGGCAGCCGCGCCCTCCTGCAGATTTTTCTTGTGGGCCAACCGGAATTCCGCAAGTTGATTCAAAGGGAGGACCTGGAACAGCTACGACAACGCGTCGTGGTCTCGTTCCACCTTACCCCGCTCGACGCCGGGGAGACGCGCACCTATATCGAGCATCGGCTCCGCGTCGCGGGGTGGGAAGGGGATCCGCTGTTTGCGGATCCTGTTTTCGATCGCGTGTTCGCTCACACGTCGGGAGTACCCCGGAAGATCAATCTGCTCTGCGACCGACTGCTGCTGCATGGCTTCCTCGCGGAAAGGACCCGGATCGGCCTTGAGGACGCTGACGCGGTGATTGCCGAGTTGGAAGGGGAATTGCGGGTCAGTCCTCCGGGGGAAACGCAGGGCTTGTCCACGCCGGCGCCGAGGGATCCGGGAGGAACATCGGGCCCAACAGCGCCGCCGGGCACGCGCGGCGCGCCCGGCTTGGCGCCGTCCCCGCCCGCGATATCGGAACTTCCTTTGCGCGAGCCTCAGGCCCGCCAAAGTGAGGAGGTGGGGTGGCAGCAATGGACGAGCGCGAACGACAGGGAAGAAGATCGCGAGCGACCTTCCTACCGCCGGGTGCGGTGGGCGCTTCTGTTAGCTGCGGCCATCGGCCTCGCCTTTCTGGTGTACGGCCTTGTCAGGCTGCTGAAGACGTAAGGTAAGTCCGAACCGCTCGCTTGGTGGCAGCCGCGAGCCTGTGATCTGGCCACTATTCCTTTCCCGATGGGGGCAGCAGAAATCGGCCGCCGCGCGCGATCCCGATCGTCGCGGATGGGCGCCTTCGGGCTTGTGCCGAAATCGTCCTGCGCGTCAAGACGGCACGGCCTTGTTCCGGCCTTGGTGCGGTTTCCGTCTCTTTCGATGCGAGCCGCGCCATTGCGCTGAGCAGGCCCAGCAGACAATAGATCGAGGAGTCATAAGCGAAGCTGAGTGCGGCACTGGCCACGCAGTATGTTGCCAGGGACACGCGCGCCGCCTTGCCGAACTGCCTGATCCATTCACTTTCCGCCCCGGCAACCTTCGATAGCCGGCCGGCAGTCCGCCACGCAGCGATCAGGATCGCGCAGAACAGGGCGAGCCCGATGAAGCCGTGATCGCCGAGGACCTGGAAAAAGATGCTGTGCGCCGCCAAGCCGTCGCTCACAACCGTAGCATTGGGCATAAAGGTCCGAAAAACGGAACCATCCTCGGTTCCCGAGAAGCCGACCCCTGTTAAACGCGCGGAGGCGGCGTTGAAGGCGAAATGCCAAGCGTCGAGTCGACCTTGAAAAGACGTGTCCGTATCCGCCGCCGTCTCGATGGTCGACATTCGGTCGAACCACTGAGGCGGCATGACCGTCCACGTGATCCAGGCGATCACGAGGAAGCCGATAGTAGCGAGCCGCTTGTGAGGGGAGGACCACCAGAAGTAGGCTCCGAGGAAACTCAGGCCGATCAGCCCGCCGCGCGAAAAAGTTCCCAGAACGGCAACCGCGCTCAGCAGCATCAGCAAGACGAGTCC